>Ga0209402_10000230_pt1 | contig 70872 bp, 50 predicted proteins | sample ArcticOcean_MG_C_3_FD_187437 | JGI IMG/M metagenome (GOLD analysis project Ga0209402, IMG submission 187437) | Marine microbial communities from western Arctic Ocean - ArcticOcean_MG_CB8_126 (SPAdes) (version 2) | ecosystem: Environmental > Aquatic > Marine > Oceanic | place: Arctic Ocean... | reverse complement strand
AGAAATCGCTGCGGGCGAGAGTGATCGACAGGCACAGCGGCGAGAAATCGCTGCGGGCGAGAGTGATCGACAGGCACAGCGGCGAGAAATCGCTGCTGGCTATTTGAGTGCCCGAATTCGCACGTCCTTGAACTCAACGAACATCGGCTTGCCGCCATGAAGCTGGAAGGCCAGGATGCCCTTCAGCAGTGCTTTATCATGGCCATCTTCGAAGTCCATGATCAGGCGGTTGTTCATGTAGTGCTGGATGTGATTGCCACGTGCGATGATGATCACGTCGTTCCATTCATCCAACGTGAACAGCTTCTTGAATCCCGCGGCATCGATCAACTCAGCCGTGACAGTCTTGCCGTCCTTCCCCCAGCTAGCTTTCTCACCCACCATGCATGTTCGGCCGCGCCCACCCGCCAGGCCGCCCTCGTCATAGATGAAACCTGAGACGCTGGGCAGAATGTTCTGATTGCGAATCTCGTGCTGGTAGCCCCGCACCACCCACTTGTTGCGAACGTTGCCCTCGGTGATGTGCCGCGAACGGTACTGGATACCCGAGTTATTGGTGGCGTTACAGCGGAAAGAGAGTCGCAATTCAAAGTCCTTCAGCGTGCCCCCCTTCCAGATAATGAAGGTGTTGCCATTGGCCTTCACATCCTCGGTTGTTTCGCCCCGAATAGCCCCGTCCTTGACCGTCCAGAGCCGCGGATCGCCATCCCAACCGGAGAGATCTTTGCCATTAAAGATCCGCTTCATATCCTTCGATTCCGCTGGAGCTTCGATTGGCTCGTCCGCTGTCAGCAGGGTCAAGGAAAGCAGTGAAATCAAGCTGAAGAGTGTGAGCTGGCGTAGCATCGTGGGCATCTCCGTTGAGGCCAGAGGTTAGAGGCTATGGATTAGAGGTTAAAGGACAGGGGCCAAATATCAACCCCGCTCACCCAGCCGATAATGGCATCCGCCGACCATCGGCTGGGTCCTTTATGGATCAGTTACTGCTGGCACAAACAGTGACTCGCCCGTCTTTTCCAGTCCGAAAGATTGAATCTGTTCTTTCGCCCTGGGTGATACCATGAATTCGGCGAATCGCCTGGCACCGCTGTGGTTGATGCCGGCATGTTTCTTCCGACTGACCACGATCAACGTGTAAGGATTGTGCAGCAGGGAGTCTCCCTGGCAGAGGATAGACAGCTCGAGTCGATCCTGGAGGGCCAGGTAAGTGGCTCGATCGGTCAGCGTGTACGCCTGCTTTTCACTTGCCACCCGCAAGCTAGCAGCCATCCCACTTCCTGCCTTCAGATACCAGTCCCCCACTGGCGTCATTTCGGCGTGCTGCCAGATATCGAGCTCCTTCCGATGCGTACCGGATTGATCATCACGTGACACAAATCGCGATCGAGTTCCAGCAATTCGCTGAAAGGCGATCACAATCTCGCTGGCGTTCTCGCTGCCTGCCGGATCTGAATGTGGTCCAACCAGCACGAAGGTGTTATGCATGACTCGATGCTGCTCGTCACCATACCCGTCCGACATGAATTGCTGCTCGGCGGCAGGAGCGTGTGTCAGCAGGACATCAGCATCCCCGCGTCGACCCAGTTCAAGTGCCTGGCCGCTGCCCACGGCGATTACCTTTACATCGATACCCGCCTCGGCTTCAAACCTGGGAATTAGCTCATCCAGCAGGCCGCTGTCGCGTGTGCTGGTGGTGGTTGCCAGGGTCAGCGTCGTTGACGCCGGCTGGCATCCCTGGCATCCGACCAGGATCGCAGTGGCGATGGCCAGGCAGCGATACTTCATGAGGAGACCTATCGTCATCGTCTAATAAACCATCTGGCCCCGGATAAAGTCAGCGGTACGGGGGTCTGCCGGCTGTGAGAAAATCTCCTGAGTGTCATTCACTTCGACAAGCTCTCCATTCAACAACAGCCCGGTCCGGTCGGTAACCCGCCGAGCCTGAAAATGATTGTGCGTCGCCCAGATGACGGTGGTCTGGCACTGCTGCTGCACCTGTTCAATCAGTACCTCGGCCATGCCCACGTGGGCTGGATCCAGGTGAGCTGTCGGTTCGTCCAGCAGCAGGACATCGGGTCGCAGCACCAGGGCTCGCGCTAGTGCAACCAGCTGGACCTGTCCGCCGGAGAGAGTCGCTGCAGACTGGTCGACGATGGCAGACAGCCCCAGCCCCTCGAGCACCTCATCAACCGCATTGTCCGGCTGGAGAGATCCCCTTAGCCGCAGTCCGAATTCTACGTTGTGCCGCACGGTTCCAGTGAGCAGCAGCGGATTCTGAGGCACCAGCGTCATCCGCCTGCGCGTCTCAAGATCGAGTTGACTGCCAGAGATCAGCTGGCCGTCGAACAGCAGTCGACCGCTGTCTGCCAGATCCAGTCCCGCCAGCAGTCGCAAGAGCGTGGTCTTGCCAGCTCCGGTGGGCCCGATCAGCCCCATCACTTCGCCACGCTGGACGTCGAAGCTGGCAATCTCAAGTCGGAATGAACCGAGTTGTCGCTGCAGTTGCTGAGCGCGGTAAATAAGCCTATCGGTCATCGCGAGTTACCGGTTCCCTTGCAGGCGGAGGATGAGAAAGTTGACCAGCAGGGCCAGGCACAACAGTATGCCACCCAGTGCCAGGGCAAACTGAAACTCGCCCTTGCTGGTCTCCATGATGATCGAGGTTGTCAGCACCCGCGTGTGTCCCTCGATGTTGCCACCCACGATGAGTACTGCGCCGACTTCGGAGATACTCCTGCCAAATGCGGCCGCCACTGCCAGCAGGACACCAAGTCGAGCTTCGCGCAGGATCGTCCAGCGAACCTGCCTCTCGCTTGCTCCCAGACTCTTGATTTGGCTGGCGAGTTCCCGGGGAATCGCAGCGACCGAGTTCATCGTGATCCCAACCACGAAAGGCAAGGCAAGAATGGTCTGGGCAGTGATCATGGCAGCCGGTGTGAATAGCCAGCCGAGCATGGCGAGTGGTCCGCTACGAGAGAGCAGCAGGTAGAGCACCAGTCCTACCACCACGGGAGGCAGGGCCATGCCGGTATAGACGAGCGTCGTTGCAACTCGTCGACGCCGAATCGGCTTCGATCCCAGCCAGACTCCGAGAGGAATACCAAGACAGGCGCTAATCACCACCGCACTGCCGGAGACCAGAAGTGATAGTCGGATAATCGGAAAGAAGTCCGCGGTGAACATGATCGTGAGAGATTAGAGGCAGCGGTACGGACTGCAGCCCAATGCATGTGCTGCGAGTACAGCTATTCAATCTTCTGGCGGTTGATTTCCGTGAGACTGGCTGGGAAGGGCTCCGCCTGGAAGTCAATCATCGTCATACATATTTTCGATCGTGCCGGCGATGATGAATCGTGGCATTTTTGAGTCGTTGATCGTCAGCGAGTGGACCTTAATGGTGCCATCCTCAGGAATGAACTGGAATTGAAGATGAGCCTCGGCGGTTTCAAGCTTCATCTAATGATCAGGTCAGCGACACTGAATCGCCATATTTATACATCCTCTCCATGCACTAAGCGATCGTTGCCAGCAGATTCCCAGCGAAGTACAAACGAGTGCCGAGCATTACGGAAAGTCCCACACGGAAGCTGCAAGTAATACCACGGAACCTGGAATTTCATCCAATGTGTAAGAGTCCACAGGTCTGCCTTGCCCTGGTATCGCTGTTATGGACTGCCTCAATTCAGGCAGACGACTGGCCGCAATGGCTAGGTAGCCAGCGGGACGGCGTCTGGCGCGAAGATGGTATCCTTGACGAGTTTCCTGCGGATGGGCCCCCCTTGCGATGGAAAGCAAAGCTCGGTGGCGGCTATTCCGGACCGTCGGTCGCTGCCGGACGCGTCTTTGTGATGGACCGCAAGGCGGACGACATCGACCTGGCGACAGCCAGGGTATTAAATGACGGTCCGCCGCCTCGAAATATCAACTTCCTTCGTAAACTCCTGCCCGGCAAGGAGCGGATCGTCTGCCTGGACGAATCCAGCGGAAAGCAGATCTGGTTCCACCAGTGGGACTGTCCGTACACCACGGTTGCGGCCTACGCGATCGGTCCACGCATCACACCTACCGTGGATGGCGATCGCGTGTATGCACTCGGTGCCGAGGGAAACCTGTTTTGCCTCTCGGTCGAAGATGGTTCCGTGGTCTGGTCACGGGACTTCAAGAAAGACTATGGCCTGAAAATCCCCGAGTGGGGTACGTCGGCTCATCCGCTCGTGGATGGTGACCGATTGATCTGTATCGTTGGCGGAGAGGGCACGACATGCGTGGCCTTCGACAAGCGGACCGGCAAGGAAGTCTGGCGGGCCTTGTCATCAACCAGCCCTGGCTACTGCCCACCGGTGATTTACACGATTGGCGGTCGCCGACAGTTGCTGATCTGGCACAGCGACGCCGTCGAATCGCTTGATCCGGTAAGTGGCAAGGTCTTTTGGTCAGTAGAAGTAAAGCCGACCTTTGCCATGTCGATCGGACATCCAGTGGTCGAGGGTCGATCAGTCTACGTGATGAGCTTCAACCGCGTCTCCGCTTGTATTACAGTTTCCCAGCAGGGTGGGTCGGCCGAGTTGGCTTGGCGAGGAAATACGGCTCGCGGAATTGGTGGAGTCTTCAACACGGCAGTTCTCGCGGATGGCCATATTTATGCCTGCGGCCAGAGCGGCCGGTATGCCTGTGCTCGTCTGTCGGACGGCGAGAGACTCTGGACGACATTTGCCCCGGCAACGGGCCAGAGGCCAGCTGCCTGGGCAAACGTGTTCACGATCAAGCATCAGGATCGATATTTCCTGGCGAATGACCTGGGTGATGTGATCATCGCTCGCCTGAGTCCATCCGGCTATGAAGAAATCAGCCGTACGCGGTTGATTGAGCCGACACACGACGTGGCCAACCGACTGCTGGTCTGGTCCCACCCGGCCTTCGCCAATCGCAGCATCTACCTGCGAAATGACAAGGAGATCCGCTGTTACAGTCTTGCCAGGTGACGCTGGCCCACGATCAGCGACGCTCCTGTCGAGAGAATCAATCGACCTGTGATTTATTTCCTTGTTGCATAAGTACCGCAGCCGTTGTCATCCCATTTCAGCGATTGCCTTCAGCTGGCTGCTTCCGCAGCGGCTGGCCGGCAGGCTAGCGGATCCGCCAGACGGCGGCCGACCGGACCCGCGGCCGTACCTCGCCACTCGGCATAATGATCGAACCATTCCATTCCACCGCAATCGTGGTCACCTGGTTGGCCGGCGTCGATCCGGCGTGAGACCAGCGGTCGGTCCTGGTCTGGTACGACCAGGCCTGCTTGGGGAATCCGGGATGCATGTCTCTGAGCTCGTCCACCCGAAAGTACATCGAGCCGTCTGCACCACCGAGGACAAGTAGCTGGTTCTTGCGGTATCCGATGCCAGGCCCGGCCATGACTGACTGGGGAATATCACGGCAGCGCGACCAGCTATCTGTTGCCGGCGTGTACTTCCAGTTATCGGTCAGGAACTGGACTTCCTCTCCTTCCTGCCGGCGACCACTGATTACGTAAACGCATTCGTGATTCCCGTCATCTTGATGTGCGGTGATATTGAGTGCACGCGAGGGTCCCGGCCAGGCCTTTCTCTGTTGCCAGGCGAATTTGTCCGGGTTGTGTCGCTGGGATAGATCGAGTGACCAGAAGTTGGTCATCGCTGTATCGAGTGTCTGGCCGCTCTGCCCGCCCGCCAGGTAGATCACGTTGTCGACCAGCGTGGCCGCTCCGAAGGCACAGGGCTGCGGCAGTGACGGGTAAGTGCGACTGGAAACTTCCTCTCGGTTGGCGTCCCATGAGAGCAGAAACACATCGCCAAAAGTGTTGACTGCATCATTACCACCGATGCAGACGACACCCTCGGACGTGGAGACGGCGGCACCATAGGCCAGCGATCGAGCAAGCTTGCCGCCGGGTTTCCAGATATACTGCCGGCCCTCTTTGACCAGCACGTGGATCGTCCTGTGCCAGGCCTTGTCATTGTCCCAGACCGGCTTGGGAAAGTTGGCTCCGCCAGCCACGATCAGGGCGTTGTTATGAACGCCGGCAAATGGCCCTGCCACACCGAGTGGATCTGGCAAGTCAGGAAGCGCTTTCCAGCGAAGCCGGCCGGTGTTCGCTTGCTGGGCTCCAAGTGGCAGAACGAGGAGAGTCAGCAGCAGGCTGAGGCAGAGTCGCGTGGTCCAGCGGATACTCATTTTCAAGATGCCCCAGAAGGGAATTTCGGCACAAAGACAGATCTCCTTGCTTGATTATAAGAGCCATGGACGGACAGAGGCAGATCCAGGCCACGATCAATCCACCGCTTTCGCGGCGACCCGTGAAGTATTATCGTTGGGACGTAAGAACCACCAGGCTATGGAAACGAAGCGGGGATGTGATGTCTAACTCAGTTGCCACGATTATCTACACCAGGACGGATGAAGCTCCGGCCCTGGCCACGCAGTCGCTGTTGCCAATCATCCGGGCGTTTACTCAATCCGCAGGCGTGACTGTGGAACTGGAAGATATCTCGCTGGCTGGCCGCATCATCGCCAGCTTTCCAGACAGGCTGAGCGACGACCAGCAGCAGGATGATGCCCTCGCACAACTGGGAGCCCTGGCCAAGACAGCGGATGCGAACATCGTCAAGCTGCCGAATATCAGCGCCTCAATTCCACAATTGACGACGGCCATCCAGGAACTCCAGGACCACGGCTTCGACCTGCCCGACTTCCCCGAAGAACCGGAGACGGAAGCGGATCGGACCACCCGAGATCGCTATGCACGAATTCTTGGCAGCGCAGTCAATCCCGTGCTGCGCGAAGGGAACTCTGACCGCCGCGTGGCAGCACCGGTCAAAGAGTATGCTCGAAATAACCCTCACTCGATGGGCGAATGGAGTGCGGAATCGAAATCCCATGTCGCACAGATGTCGGAGGGCGACTTTTTTGGTAGCGAACAGTCGCATGTGATGGCGACGGCCGGGACTGTCCAGATCGAACTGAACACCACTGACGGTGAAACGACCGTGCTGAAACAGGGCCTGGCGCTGCAGGCTGGCGAAGTCATTGATGCATCGGTCATGAGTTGTATCGCCCTGCGAGAATTCCTTGCCAGGGAAATCGACAATGCCCTCGCCCAGGATGTTCTGCTTTCACTGCACCTCAAGGCCACCATGATGAAGGTCTCCGACCCGATCATCTTTGGGCATGCTGTCAGCGTCTTTTTCCAGGATGTCTTTGCGAAGCATGCCGCTGTGCTGGAACAACTCGGTGTCGATCCCAATTACGGTATGGGTGACCTGGAAGCTCGTATCGAGGAGCTACCGGCGGATCAGCGAGATGAGATCAAGGCAGATATTCAGGCGGTATATGCGTCGCGACCACGACTGGCGATGGTCAACTCGGACAAGGGTATCACCAACCTGCATGTGCCCAGCGATGTCATTATCGATGCCTCGATGCCAGCTGCAATTCGCACCTCGGGCAAGATGTGGGGCCCGGACGGTGAGTTACATGACACCAAGTCGATCATTCCGGATCGCTGCTATGCCAGCATCTACCAGGCAACGATCGACTTTTGCAAGCAGAATGGCGCCTTCGATGTGACCACGATGGGCAATGTCTCCAATGTCGGCTTGATGGCACAAAAGGCCGAGGAGTACGGCTCGCACGACAAGACTTTCGAAATTCCCCAGGCGGGTACGGTGCGTGTGCTGGATCAACTCGGTTCGGTCTTGATGGAGCATCCAGTCGAGGCGGGTGATATCTGGCGGATGTGCCAGACCAGGGACGAGCCGATCCAGGACTGGGTCAAGCTGGCTGTACGCCGAGCACGGGCAACCGGATCGGCGGCGATTTTCTGGCTCAATGCCGAACGAGCTCACGATGCCAATTTGATCGACAAGCTGAATCAGTACCTGCCCAGCCATGACACCGAGGGACTCGACATCCAAATCCTGGCACCGTTTGAGGCTGCCCAGCTAACCTGTCAACGCTGCAAGGATGGACTGGACACGATTTCGGTAACCGGAAACGTACTGCGGGATTACCTCACCGACCTGTTCCCGATCCTGGAGCTGGGGACGAGTGCCAAGATGCTCTCGATCGTACCGCTGCTGGCGGGTGGCGGCTTGTTCGAGACCGGTGCCGGTGGGTCCGCTCCCAAGCACGTGCAGCAATTTGTCGAGGAAGGTCATCTCCGCTGGGATTCGCTGGGAGAGTTCCTGGCGCTGGCTGTTTCACTGGAACAGGTGGCAGACAAAACAGGTAACCAGAAGATCAAGGTGCTGGCGGATGCCCTCACGCAGGGCACCAGTGCCTACCTGACCAACAACAGGTCTCCCTCGCGGAAGGTCAACGAGCTGGATAACCGGGGCAGCCACTTCTACCTGGCCCTCTACTGGGCCCAGGCTTTGGCATCGCAGTCCGAGGATGAGGAACTTCAGAGTCAATTCAGCCAGGTTGCCCAGCAGCTGGCGGATAACGAGACGGTGATTGTGGATGAGCTGAATGCCGCCCAGGGATCGCCGGTCGACCTCGGTGGCTACTACGATCCCGACGAGGCGAAGATGGCGGCAGCGATGCGACCGAGCGAGACGCTCAACCGCATCGTGGATAACGCCTGAGCTGGTATCCGCTGGGCTACTGTCCCAGCTCGAACGCCGCCTTGGCGCCATTTTCGATCAAGTAGGCCTTGATTTGTGGCTTGGCAACCGAGACTGTCGGGTCCTGGCCGGCGGTGGGGTCAAAGCTGAGAGCATCCAGCGGAGTTGCCTTGTTGTTGTCCAGAATGTTGATATCGGCTTTGCCTACTTCGATCAGTCCCTTGACGAATTCAAATTTTCCCAAGGATGTTGCCCAGTGCAGAGGCGAACTGCCATTAACATCTCCCGCCTTGGCATTAACGTCGGCACCCTTGCTGGCGAGAAACTCTGCGGCATCGCCCTGGTTTGTCAGCACGGTAATATGCAGGGGTGTCGCTCCAGCGCCAGGAAATCCGGCTGGCACCCTGCCGTTGATGTCGGCTCCTGCCGCCAGGAAGCGTTCAATTGCTGCAACATCTCCCGCTGCTGCCGCATCCCAGATGCTGTTGATGGCGATAGGCAGTGGTATATTCCCACCAGCAGTTAGCCTGGCAACACCCCCCTTGGATTCAAAGAGGGTAACGAGTTTGAGCCTGGTGGCGGCGTCCATGCTGGGGTTAACGGTCAGGGCATCCATGGCGGTCGCCCCATTCCTGTCGCCACCATTTACATCTGCGCCGGCCTTGATCAGCAACTCTGCTATCTCAAACTGACCCGCCACGGTGGCCCAGTGTAGTGGCGTGCCGCCAAACTGGTCTGCTGCCATGGCAGACACCTCTGCACCATTTTCAAGCAGGAACGAGGCGGCCTTCGTTTGTCCGCTGACCGCAGCGATATGCAGAGCCGTTCCACCACTGCCCGGAATCCCCTCCGCGTCCATGACTTCACCCATATCCGTCCCAGCAGCAGCATGTTGTTTGAGGATATCAACATTGCCCTGTGCTGCGGCCGTCCAGATATCCATGGCGGGCGTTTGGGTGGTGGGAGCCGTGCGCGTCGAGCTCTGGTCGCCGCAGCCAGCGATTGCGGTCAACAAGATAGCTGCAGTCAGCAGGGGAAATCTAAACATTGCAGGACTCCTGGCAGAACAACAAAAGTTGGGAGAACTTCAGTATCGACTCTCTGAACACTCAGAACAACGGCCTGATATGTTTCGGGAGATTGGGCGAATATCACTGGCCGCTGCCCTGGTTGGCCGGCACTTCTCTCGGTGCCGGGATGCCCATGAATGACAGCACAGAGTTGGGTTGTTCGAGCGCGGCAAGCAGCTCGCTGAGTGTCGTCGCTTTGTCATCCTCGCCGCCAGGCAGAAAAAGTTCCCGGCCGCTGTCATAGGTAAAAACAACCTGGCGGTCAGCAAGAACACCATTCACAACAAGCAGACACCTGCCCAGTTCTGCCTGGGTGACAAGCAGCTGCAGGTCCGAATTAACCTGGTCGTTCCCTGCACTCTCAGCAGTTACCGTCCGTGTGAAACCGACAATCGGAGCGGTCTCTGTCGGAAACGCGAGCAGGAACTGCTCCAGCGATCTCTTCTCGATCTCGGTCAGTACAGCGAACCGGTGGGAGATCGCCAGGAATGCGGCCAGGTCATCTTTCGAGCCATCCGCTCCATAGCCGAACCCGGAGACGCGGCCATCGGGCGTTGGCCTCCGGCCATCACGTACGGAGAGGCCCCGCAGCTGGGCGACCTTTGTCGGTTGCCCGATCAGGCCGCTGAAACCGAATCCACCAGAGCCATTTGAATTGACGTGGCAGTCAACACAGCGGAACCGTGTGTTTCCCTCTCTGCCGATATCCTTCCTGGTGAGAAAGATCTTCTCGCCGTCCCTGGCACTGGCGCCGGCCGGCGTGCCTGGCAAGGTGTCATCCAGATTACGATTCCTGTTGGGGGCAAAGCGAATAGTCTTCATGTATTCGACCAGGGCGGATAGGTCATCATCATTCAACAGGTCCCCACCCAGTAGTGTTTGAAATGCACCATTGAACGCTTCCAGGCCGGGCCGGTCCGCTCGCCAGTGGAAAATCCGCTCGCCATCAAGCCCACGCAGTGTCTGGGTCAGGAGCGGGCCTTTCATCGGGTGCAGTAGCGTCGTACTGCCATTACTGAACAACTCGCCTCCCGGGTCACCAAGGTCCCAGGCCAACCCATCATGGTCCCCATCGATATGACAGGATGCACAGGAGGCTGTGCCGTTACCGGAGAGCTTGGCATCAAAAAGGTAGCCACGGCCCTGGCGAATGAAGTCCGCTGTGGGGTCAAACATGCTGACTTCACTCAGGACCTGTTGGCCTGCGGAATCCACGACCGAGATACTGTTGGAAAGGCGGTTCAAGACATACAGCAGGTTTCGGTCCGGATGCTGCAGCAGGGCCCGCGGCCCACGCTTGCTGCGAGGGGTTGCGACCGCACCTACCGAATCGCCAATTTCAATCCGCGCCGTCACCTTTCCATTCATGTCCAGCACACCAATACGGTCAGTCCCAAAGGCGGTCACGTAAGCGGCTCTGCCAGAGTGGTCAAAGATGATGTCTGTTGGCTGGGAGAGAGCGATCGAAAGTGCTGCCTCGTTGGGCAACTGCTGGTAGTCGATGTCCGGGTTCAAGTCGGTGGGAGTCACTGCAGGTTCATCAGCGGTGGTAATACGAGTCACTCGACTGTCGATCAGATGTCCCTTTAACTCGGTCTCAAACCGGACTCGATTGCGGGCTGCGGTATTGGCGACCCAGAGATCGCCGCTCGTCGGATGTTGGGCCAGGTTGAACAGAATGGTGCCGACGCCCTGATAGCTCCGGCGGACGGATTGCGAAGCAACGTCAATCTCGACAATGTCATTGTCAGGAAGATGGACCTTGAGACGGTCCTGCCAGGCTGGATCGTCACTCTCCACGATGATCCCCTGTGCCGGGGCGGGAGGCAGTCCCGCGGCGGTCGGTGCTGGCGGCGGCGGGGCAATCGTATGTGGGACAATGGTGGTCCTGTTACCCGATCGAAAAGTTGCGACCCAGACCGTTGTGCCATCGGCACTTGCCAACAGTGTGCGCGGGTCATTCCCGAAAATGGGAATCGACGAGACCAGCTCCCGCGTTCGCGGGTCGATGACGACTACTTTTCGTTCCGTCATTGAGGAGATGAACGCCAGTCGGGGATGACCGGAAAAAACGATATCACCAGGGCTGTCAGCGACCTGGATTGTTTCCACCACGGCCCCGATTGATAGATCGACCACGCTGACAGAATCCGAAAGGTGGTTAACCACCCAGAGCTCGTCTTCTGTGTGCTCGGCCAGCGAAACTGGCTCAAGCCCAACCGGGATCTCTCTTGTCAGCTTCGGCGAGTCAGGATTTTCAAGCGAGTAGATCGAGAGCGAACGGGCCGGGGTGTTCAGGGCGTAGAGTTGCGAGCCATCGACCGAAATTGCCAGCGGGTGTGCCTGCGGACTCTCAAAATTCGCAAAGGATCGTGAATCCGGAGCATTCTTGGTTTGGGATGGAGCGAGAGTCGTGTTGCCGAGCAGGCAGGCAAGCGACAGCAGGGAGATAACGGCTCGCATGCGGCTATTCATCCCAGCGGATAAAGGGCATCCCCTTGGGAGACGAGGTCCAGACCGATTGTCCTCCGGCCGTGTACGAGGTGACGGCCGCGACGCGGGCTGGGCCACGGTAGATACCACCGCTGCGTGAATTTTCAAGTGCCACTCGCCAGCCGCCAACTTCCGGCATCGAGTCGAGGAAGTACTCGAAACCCCTCGGCAATTCCCCTTTCCACTCGCGTCCGTCGTCCGCCCTGCCGCCACTGAAAATAAACTCGACGTAGATCGCGTCCTTGCCGTTGTACTGAAAGGGCTCATCAAAACGGAAGCTCAGGCTGTTTTGAGGTCCACCCCATGAGGCAGGCTCCAGCGGCGGAAAACCCTTCAGGGCGGGGAAGCTCCATTGCTTGTCGAAGACCGTAACTGGTTCGTCGACAAGTTCATATTCCTTCGACCTGTTGTACTGAATGGAGCCGAAATTACCGTGGCCAACTCTTACCGTGACGTTGTCCCAGGTCCTTCCAATCGCGTCATGATCACGATAATCGAGGCGAAACGAGATGCCACGGATCTGTCGTGGTTTCCCCAGGTGGCTGTTGTCCATGAAGCGATGTGTTGCGTTTCCAGCCCAGCCAAAGATGAAGGTTGAGTTCGGTCCCTCCTTGTCGGTCCCGGTCGACGTCACTGGCAGGTGCTGGCTGAGCTTCTTCAAGTCCTCCAGGCTCTGCGATTTCCCGGGGAAATTCTTCTTTGCTGGAGCATCTTTACTGGCGGCTGCCGCCTTGTATTTCGCCATCGCTTCCTTTGCCGTTAACTCTCCCTCTTCCACAAGGCGAAATAGCTTATAGAGATCGATCTTGGCAGCTGGCTTGGACTTCTCCCCGTCTTTGAATTTATCCTGGCCAGCGGCAGCCTTGTTGTAGATAGCGATTGCTTCTTCGTCAGTGAGCTTGCCGGCAGCAACAGCTGCCTTGAGCTTGGCCCCGAGTGCTTTCAGGTCGACGCTGGCAGGCTTGCTGTCCTTACCAGGCTGACCCTTTTTTGCCTTGCCATCTTTTGCCTGGCCGGCGGCGGCTTTCTTGAATACTTCGATTGCCTCTTCCTCGGTCATCTTGCCACTGGCGATAGCCGCCTTGAGTTTGGCCCCGAGTGCGTCCAGGTCGATCTTGGTCGCGTTGGTCGGCTTTTCCTTGGAGTTGGCAGCTGCGGCCGGCTTTTTACTGTTCTGAGCGATGATCGCCGGCTGGCCAAGCAGAGTGAATATGACGGCGGCCAAGATCATGACACGGTACATGCAAAATTCCTCAAAGGCTCAGTGGTTAACGCTCTGTTTAATCTAGCCTAGTTGTCGCTGGCAGGCAGCAGTAACTCGGCTAGATAAATTCCAAGCCCGTTGAACTTGCCTGCTCCAGTGGCTGGCAGAGGCCATTGACGTAGTATGATAGAAGCTCCATTTGCGGCGAGATGGAAGATGTCCCTGGCGATACCCCGAGAGCAACATGTTGAGGTGAGGTTATTGTGATGAGAAAGCTGGCGTTGCTTTTGCTTGTCTGCCTGGTCCCGTCGGTCCAGGCCGAGCCCCCTCAGGCGATCCAGGATGCACTTGAGCGTGCTGGTGATAATCGTGCTGAAATCGAGCAGGCACTGGACCAGGTTCCCGCCAGGCAACGCAAGGGAATGCAGTTTCTTGTTGAGCATATGCCGACGCAGGACCTGGCATCCTTGAAAACGGACTACCTGCTGACGAACGTTCGTTTTGCCTACCAGGCCTGGCAATCGTCTCCCTGGAAGGCGGATGTTCCCGAGGAGATCTTCCTCAACAACGTGCTTCCCTACTCCGTCATCAACGAACGCCGCGACGATTGGCGGAAGGATTTCTACGAGCGTTTTGCACCGCTCGTAAAAGATGCCAAATCGCCAGCGGAAGCTGCGGTGATACTCAACCAGAATGTCTTCAAGATTGTCAACGTGAAGTACTCGACCAAGCGCAAGAAGCCAGACCAGAGTCCGTATGAATCGATGGAGACCGGCCTGGCGTCCTGCAGCGGTTTGACCGTGTTACTTGTTGACGCTTGCCGCAGCGTGGGAGTGCCAGCTCGTTTCGTCGGCACGCCGCTCTGGACCAACAAGAGTGGCAACCATTCCTGGGCAGAAGTCTGGGACCAACGCTGGCATTTTACCGGTGCCTGTGAAGCGACAGGCAACGATCTGGACAAGGGCTGGTTTGTGGGACGGGCTGCAACCGCCAAGCGGGACGACATGCTGCATGCCATTTACGCTGTCAGCTACAAGCAGACACCGCAGTTCTTCCCGATGGTCTGGTCGCAGCAGGATCGCAGCGTCCCGGCCGTTAACGTGACGGACTATTACACACGCCTCGGTAAACCACTGCCGGAGGGATCCGTGCTGGCTTCTGTTCGCGTGGTCGATGCCAGTACGGGCCAGCGCCTTGCGGCTGATCTCAAGATCAGCGATGAAAATGGCGAGCTTGTTTTTGCAGGTCAATCGAACGATGAACGGTTTGATGCGAACAACCACGTCCAGCTTCAGACCAGGGTCGGGTCCAGGTTGCAGGTCAGCTACTCGCTGAACGGATCGAGTAAGACTCATGCCTGGCAGATCAAGAAGGCGGACCAGTTGCTGACATTGAAGATAGGAAAATAGCCGATGCGACGACGAATATTTCTCTGCTCCCTGCTGCTGGCTGCGACGGTCTGCACGCACGTCGCTGCGGCTGACAAGCTCTCCTCGACCGCTGCGGTTGAAGCCCTGGTACACTTTCTCGACCAACCGGCCGACCAGCGAGGGAAGCTGGCTGAACAGGCTTTTGCGACAGCTGCGCTGAGCAAGGCAGACGCTGCCACGGCAAAGAGTATGTTGTGGGAGGACCATGTGGCCCGGATCAAGGCAACCCGCAAGGCAGAGATGGATGCTCGCCGGATCAAGCAGGGTGACCTGGAGATGCCATTCTATTACCGCGTGGTGGGTGACATGCCGAAGACTGGCCGCAGTCTCTATATTTCGCTACACGGAGGTGGAGGGGCACCGAAGCAGGTCAATGATCAGCAATACGAGAACCAGAAGGGGCTTTACCAGCCGGCCGAGGGTGTCTACCTGGTACCACGAGCACCGACCAACACCTGGAATCTCTGGCACCAGGGTCACATTGACGGCATGTTCGATCGCCTGATCGAGAACCTGGTGGTTTTTGAGGATGTCAATCCGAACCGCGTTTACCTGCTCGGTTACTCAGCTGGCGGCGACGGAGTTTACCAACTGGGGCCGCGGATGGCGGACCGCTGGGCAGCTGCATCCATGATGGCAGGTCATCCCAACGATTCCTCACCATTAAGTTTGCGCAATACTGCTTTCTCGATTCAGGTTGGTGGCCAGGATGCGGCTTACAACCGCAACAAGGTGGCGGCCCAGTGGGGCGAGCGCTTGAAAGAGCTGCGAGAGGCCGACCCGCAAGGCTATCCACACATGGTCAAGATCTACGCCGACAAGGGCCACTGGATGGATCGCGAGGATCGCATCGCTCTGCCCTGGATGGCCAAGTACACACGGAACCCCAACCCGACTCCGCTAGTCTGGCACCAGGACGATGTGACGCACACGCGATTCTTCTGGCTGGCTGTTGAAGGAGAGTCGCGAAAGGGTCGCAGCGAGATTCGGGCTGGCTACGACGGCCAGACGGTGACCGTTCAGAAGAGCTCTGTGCCTGGCATCTTGATCCGACTGAACGACCAGATGCTGAACCTGGATAAGCCGATCAAGGTTGTTCACGGGGAGACGACACTGTTTAAGGGTCGAGTCCAGCGCACAATCAAGATGCTGGCGACGACAATGGCAGAGCGGGGAGATCTGAGCGGAGTCTATTCAGTTGAAGTTACTGTGAAGATCGAATAAGGCTGGCACTGGTTGGCGCAACACTCGTACTGTTCGATCCGCTCCGCCCCGGGGTGGACGGAGCGAAAGCACGGGTGGACAGAAATGGAAACCACGAAAGCATGAATCGAAAACCCGGGAATCTAACGCTCGCTCTTCCGCGTCTCTGTGTCGCCGCGGTAAAACAAGAGGTGCTTGTCCGGACATCCGTCTCGAAAGGTTTGTGTCGGCTGATCTGGAGTTGTTCGCTGGTCCTGCTTGCCGCGACGGCTGTTCGCAGTGAGCATCCTGAGCCGCTCGAGGTTGCCAACAGTGCTGCAAAAACCGAAGCGGAGATGAAGCCGTATGCCGAGTTGATCGAGCACACGCGGACAAAAATCGAGATGCTTCCGATCAAGGGTGGTTCGTTCATGATGGGAAGTCCGGCCAGCGAGACTGACCGGAGTGACGATGAGGGGCCAGTGCATGAAGTCCAGCTGGCACCTTTCTGGATGGCCCGCTGCGAGATTACCTGGGATGCCTACGAGGTCTGGATGTCCGATACCGATATCCTCCGCCGACAAGTTTTTGGGATCAAGGAGACTGTTCGTGATAAGCTGGCAGAGAGCTTCCAGGTATCGAAACCGACGCCACCCTATACCGATATGACATTTGGAATGGGCAAGCGAGGCTATCCGGCAATCTGCATGACGCAGCATGCCGCGAGAACTTTCTGCCAATGGCTGTCTGCCAAGACCGGGCGATACTATCGCCTGCCGACCGAGGCCGAGTGGGAATATGCCTGCCGGGCCGGGACACGGACCGCTTACTCCTTCGGTGACGACGTCAGCAAGCTGAGTGCATATGCCTGGCACTATGAAAACAGTCTCGACAGTTACCAGCCGGTCGGCAAGAAAAAGCCAAATCCCTGGGGCCTACATGATATGCACGGCAATGCCGCTGAATGGGTGCTCGACCAGTATCGCGAGAATGGCTATGCAAAACTCGAGAAGCTGAATCCGCTGCTGATTCCCAAGACTCTCTATCCGCGAACTGTCCGTGGTGGTGGCTGGGATGATGACCCAGATCGATTACGGAGTGCCGCACGAAATGCATCCGACGAACTCTGGAAGGACCAGGATCCACAGAGCCCCCAGAGCATCTGGTATCACACCGACGCCCTTTCGGTGGGGTTTCGGATTGTCAGGCCGTTGGTGACGCCCAAGCCGGCAGAGCTGAAAGCCAAGTGGGACAATTCGCTGCCAGCGCAAATTGACGAAGAGAAATAGCCTGTGGTGAATAACCAGCGGGTTCTAGCTGCATAAGTTGAATCTTCATCGCCGGAGTCGTATCCTGTGAGGGTGCCTTAGAGGCACCAGCCAAAACACCGAGTGCGAGATGTTAACACCCTGTTTCGAGAGGCGTGACAATGACCGACCTGAGCAAGACAAAAGCCAATCGACGCGATTTCCTGGTCCAGGGTAGCACGCTTGCTGCGGCCACGACCCTGGTCGGGGGCCAGGCCCGACAGGTTCACGCCGCCGCGGACGATACGATCAACATAGCCCTGGTTGGCTGTGGCGGTCGAGGAACCGGCGCGGCCGTCAATGCTCTCTCAGTCAAGAATGGCCCGACCAAGCTGGTCGCCATGGCAGATGTGTTTGAAGATCGTTTGAATATCAGCCACCGCAGCCTGTCCACTCAGCTGACCAAAAAGGTGGACGTGCCGGATGATCGTAAGTTTGTCGGCTTTGAGGCGTACAAGCAGGCCATTGACTGTCTGACACCGGGCGATGTCGTTATCTTCACCACGCCAGTTGCCTTTCGCTGGGTGCATTTCACCTATGCCATTGAAAAGGGCGTCAATGTCTTCATGGAAAAGCCAGTCACAACCGATGGCCCGACCAGCCGCAGGATGTTCGACCTGGCCAAGAAAGCTGAAGCCAAGAACCTCAAGGTCGGCGTGGGGCTGATGTGCCGGCACTGCAAGGCCCGCCGCGCGTTAGCAGACAAGATTCACAATGGTGATATTGGCGATATCCTGACTCTGCGTGCCTATCGCATGGCCGGCCCGACCGGTTCTGCATCTACCGGACCGGCACCCGACGACATGGGTGACCTGGAATGGCAGATCCGTCGCTTCCACGCCTTCCTCTGGGCCAGCGGTGGAGCCGTCAGTGACTTTCTGATCCACAATATCGATGAGGGCTGCTGGGCCAAGGGAGACTGGCCCGTCGAAGCGATTGGTTCTGGCGGACGCCATTACCGTGGTGACAAGGTCGACCAGAACTTTGATACCTACTCGATCGAGTACACCTTTGCTGATGGCGCCAAGTTGCTGGTCAATGGCCGCACCATTCCGGGTTGTAATAATGACTTTGCTACCTATGTACACGGTACCAAGGGATCGGCCGTCTTCTCTTCGGCCGGACATGTGCCGGCCCGTAGCCGGATCTACAGCGGGCAGAACTTTAACAAGGACGAGCTGGTCTGGCATTACGATCAGCCTGAACCGAATCCTTACCAGGAAGAATGGGAGCACCTGATCCAGGCGATCAAGGATGACACGACCTATAACGAGGTTGAGCGTGGAGTCAAAGCAAGTCTGGTAACGTCGATGGGTCGCTTCGCAGCCCACACCGGCCAGAAGATCACCTACGAGCAGATGCTGAACCATGAGCATGAACTTGCTCCCAACGTGGACCAGTTGACGCTGGATGGCCCACCGCCGCTGATGCCGAATGCCAATGGCTCGTACCCCATCCCGTTGCCCGGCCTGGTAACGGATCGCGAGTACGAAGTCTAAAGGTAACGGCTACAAGTTACCGGTTTCAGGTTAGTGCCCTTGCGTCCTGACTCTGTCCTCGCATCGTGAACGGCGATCTCTCCATGACCACGGTATTTGTGACAGGCCCGACTGGCTGTATTGGCGCAGCCACTGTGGCCTACCTGCTGGATCATGGCGTCTCCCGCGTGGTCGGTTTCAGCCGCCGCCGTAACCTCGAGCGAATCGATCCGCAGTACCACGATCGACTCGATTTTATCGAAGGAGATATCACCGACGAGCAGCAGGTGGTAGCTGCCATTGCCGACGCCAAACCAACTCGGATCATCCACCTGGCTGCTTTCCAAACGCCCGATTGCCTGGCCAATCCTCTGCGTGGCCTCGATGTCAATGTGACCGGCACGCGAAACATGTTCCAGGCTGCAGCCCAGCTGGGTGATGCCCTCGAGCGTTTTGTATTTGCCAGTTCGGCAGCGGTCTACGGGCCGCGAGAGATCTACGATACTCCCACGGTAGAGAATTCTGCGGCCTTTGCTCCCCGCAACCTGTATGGTTTCTGGAAAGTTGCCGGCGAGGGGATGGCCCAGGCCTATCATGCTGAGACTGGAGTTGCAGCGGTCAGCATTCGACTGGCAACCTGCTATGGTCCCGGTCGAGACCTCGGCATGACATCCGCTCCCACAGCAGCACTCAAATGTATCGCAGCTGAAAAGCCTTTCCGCCTGCCCTACCAGGGACGCGAGCATTATCACTTTGTCGCTGACGTGGGGGCTGGATTTGCTGAGGCAGCGATCGCCGAGTTTTCCGGCTACGGGGCGTATAACCTTCGTGGAGTGACGGTGCCGACAAGCGAATTCCTGCAGATCGCTGCTGCTGCGGCGGCCGAGATCGGAATCCCCACAGTCGATGTCGGGATTGCCGAGGAGGCTGATAGTATGCCCTTTGTGAATGACCTGGATGACAGGGAGACAGTCCAGGTCTTTCCCAACATGCCACTCACACCGCTTGCTGACGGTATCCAGGAGTCACTTGAGCGTTTTCGGAAGATGCAGGCTGCAGGCGAGTTGGTGGCGGAGTATCGGCAAGGCGGGTAAGTCAGTGGTTCGGGACGGCGCGGGTTCAACTCATGAAGATTATTGCCATTGGTGGTGGAAAACTTGCTCTCCAGCAGACGCTGGCGATCGATAGCGCCGTGGTCGACCTGGCTCGTGGCAAGCGACCGCGGGCGCTCTTTATTCCAACTGCCAGCGGCGATGATGAGGAGTATGAACAGTCATTCCGGCGGACCTACGCGGACAAGCTGGGCTGCCGGGTTGAATGCCTGAAGCTACTCTATCCTGGCGGAGATCGATCCAATCTGCGCAAGCGAATCCTCGATGCGGACCTGATCTATGTCGGTGGCGGGAACACGCTGCGAATGATGAAGCTCTGGCGAAAGCTGGGAGTCGATCGCATGTTGCGTGCGGCCGGCAAGCAGGGAACAGTCCTGGCCGGGCTGAGTGCTGGGGCAATTTGCTGGCACCGCTGGGGCCATTCTGATTCGATGTCCTTCTCCAGCGATGGGCCGTGGTCGTACGTTCGAGTTCGTTCACTCGGTTTTGTGCCACACCTTTTCTGCCCGCACCTGGATGGCGAAAAACGTCACGAATCACTGCTCGATATGCTCGGTCGGTATCCTGGCCTGACGGTCGCCTGTGATAACAATGCGGCGATTTATTACGACGGTAAGCGAGCGACCTGTATCACTTCTCGCACACGAGCCCGTACCCATGTCTACCGCCCGGTAGCGGGGGGCCTGGAGATTTCGAAGTACCGAGACGGGGAAACGGTCGAGCTTTAACTACTGGTCCAGCGGTCTGATCGGGAAGAGCTCCGAAGGCGTGTGCTGCTGGTCCATCAGCTGTCGCATCTGGGCGACCAGCTTGGGATTCTCGGCGGCAACATCTTTCGATTCACCGATGTCCGTTGCCAGGTTGTAGAGCTCGATCTTGAGTGGATCGGCGTTGTTCTTCCGCAGCATGTTCTGGCGAATCCCCTTCCACTTCCCCATCCAGACAGCTTGCTGGCCTCCGTAGCCGGAAAACTCGCGGTACAAAAAAGGCCGCCGGGCCTGCCGGTGTGAGGAGAGAGTCGCAGCAATACTGATGCCATCGATGTTATCCGGAGTTTTCTCCTCCAGCCCGGTCATGGCCAGCAGCGTGGGCAGCCAGTCCTCCAGGCCGGTCATGAAGCTGTTGATGCTTCCCGCTTCGACCTTTCCTGGCCAGCGGACAATCAGTGGCACGCGGATGCCTCCCTCGTAGAGCGATCCTTTCAGGCCACGCAGAGGCGTCACGCTCTGGAAAAAGTCATAGTCGACTTCCTGTTTCAAGTGCGTGGTGCCATTGTCGGAGGTAAATACAACGATCGTGTTCTCTTCCAGCCCCAGTTCCTCCAGCTGGTCAAGGATGCGGCCAATGTAGCGGTCCATGCGGGTAATCATGGAGGCGTAGGCGGCACGCGGGGTGAAGTGTGGCGTGTAACCGTAACCGCCGGAACGGGTGAAAGGGGGGTCATTCCATTTCTGCGTGAGATACGGTTTCAGTTCCTCGTCGGGGACATGCAAGGCGACGTGTGGAATCACAGTTGGGTAGTAGAGGAAGAACGGCCGGTCACGGTTCTGTTGCAGAAATTCCAGTGCCTGCTGATTAATATGATCCGGGGCATAGTCGGTCCCCTTGAAGACGTCGTAGCTGCGGGGATCTTTCGGGTCAGCATCTTCTGCCAGCGATGCGTGGCCCGGCACTGGCGGGTTGTTATTGAGTTCGATTCGCCTGTCGTCGCTCCACAGGTATGACGGGTAATAGCTATGAGCGTGTCGCTGGCAGTTGTAGCCGAAGAAGCGATCAAAACCCTGGTTGTTTGGATCTCCCTCGGAGCCCGGGTTCCCCAGTCCCCACTTGCCGAAGGCGCCGGTTACGTAACCAGCTTGCTTGAGAATTTCGGCGATGGTCACTTCATTAGCAGGGATCGGCCGCTGCCCCTCCGGTTTGACTTCACTGTTGTTGCGAACCCAGGCATGGCCCGGATGCTTGCCGGTCAGCAGCACGCAGCGGGAGGGTGCACAGACAGCGTTGCCGGCGTAATTGCGTGTGAATCGCATCCCCTGGCTGGCCAGTTCGTCCAGCCGCGGTGTCAGGATTTTTTCTTGCCCGTAGCAGCCCAGTTCCGAGTAGCCCAGGTCATCGGCCATGATCAAGACGATGTTGGGAAGTCGGTCGGCAGCGGGGGTTGGTCCCTGCAGAAGGGCCAGGCCCAGCAAGGCAGCAGAGACAATCCGAAGGGGCATATTCATAAAATCCTCCCAGGTCCTGTTTCAGGTGGCCTTCATAGTAACCCGCTGCGCACTGGCCTGCACGCTCGCTGATTGCCGCATCAATCCGTGTTACCATGCAGGCCATGAATTGACTTTGCTGACCCGCTCACGTGAAAGGGATTGATCTGATGAACAAGCTGGGATGGTTATTTATCCTCGTCGTCTGCTGGAGTACGACTGTAACGGTCGCTGCAGAAAACAAGGTTGAGTCACCGAACTTCATCATCATTTTCTGCGATGACATGGGTTATGCCGACATCGGTCCCTTTGGTGCCGAGGGCTACAAGACCCCGCACCTTGAGCGGATGGCCAGGCAGGGGATGAAGTTTACCGACTTTTACGTTGGACGCTCATTTTGTTCACCCTCCCGCGCTGCTCTCCTGACCGGTTGCATTCCTACTCGCGTGGGGGTGGGTGGCAACTTCGGCCCCCGTTCAAAAAATGGCCTCAACCCGTCCGAGACGACGATAGCCGAGATGCTTGTGGGAAAAGGCTACGCCACCGCCATGTTTGGCAAGTGGCACCTGGGGCACCTGCCCCGCTACCTTCCCACGGAGCAGGGTTTTGCGGAGTACTTTGGCCTCCCCTACTCCAACGACATGTGGCCCTACCATCCGAACGTGCTGCACCTGCCGATGGAGGAGCGGCTGAAGCGCTGGCCCCACCTGCCCCTTTACGAGGGGACCGAGATCATCAATCCGCAGGTCAGCGACAAGGAACAGAAACAGCTGACCACCTGGTACGTGGAACGCACGGTGAAGTTCATTGACCAGCACCGTGATGAACCCTTCTTTGTTTACCTGCCACATGCCCAGCCACACGTGCCGCTGTTCGTTTCCGGCATACATAACGACACCACGCGCCGGGGGTTGCTGGGGGACGTGGTCAGCGAGATCGACTGGGGCGTTGGCCAGATCATCAAGGCCCTCAAGCGGAATGGGATCGACGAAAAGACCTGTGTCGTTTTCACATCCGACAATGGACCCTGGCTGCTTTACGGCGACCATGCCGGCTCCACAGGTCCCTTGCGAGAGGGCAAGGGGACGAATTTCGAGGGGGGCATTCGGGTTCCCTGCCTGATGCGCTGGCCCGGGACGATCCCGTCCGGCACAGTCTGTAGCGAGATCGCTGGTACGATCGACTTGTTTCCCACGTTTGCCCGCCTGGTGGATGCGTCCCTGCCGCCACACAAGATCGACGGCAAAGATATCCTGCCCCTGATGGTCGCGGAGCCAGGGGCAAAAACGCCGCACGAGTACTTCTATCATTACGATGGCGCCAACCGACTGATGGCAGTTCGCTCCGGTAAATGGAAGTTGATGTTCCCGCAAGCTTACAACTCGCCGGAAGGTGGTGAGGGGGGGATGCCTGGCAAGGGCGTCCGCAAGGAGCTGGAGCTTTCGCTGTTTGACCTTGAGTCGGACATCGGCGAGACCACCAACCTGGCAGCCAAACACCCGCAGGTAGTCCAGCAATTGCAAGCGGCTGCCGAGCGCATGCGGGCGGACCTCGGCGATGGTGCCCAGGCCGGCACGGGCAGGCGATTTGAGTAGAAGCCTGCCGTTTCCGCTGCCAACGCTGGCCGCTAGGATGAACGAACTACGATTCAGCAGACAGGACGATCAACGCATGATGACTCTGATTCGCCCGCTTAAACTACTGCTTCCAACGCTCCTGCTGGTGCTGCTTACCGGTCCCGTCATGGTGACGGCAGAGCATCCAAATATTCTCTGGATCACCAGTGAGGACCACGGTCCGGAAATGGGTTGCTATGGGGACAAACTGGCCAACACGCCTCACGTCGATACCCTGGCCAAAAGGGGCATGCTGTTCAAGCTGGCCTGGTCCTGCGCACCCGTCTGTGCTCCGGCTCGGACCACGATCATCACCGGCATGTACCCGCCCTCGATCGGCGGCCAGCACATGCGGAGCATGGTTCCGCTACCGGAAGAGGTCCAGTTTTATCCTGCCTTCCTCCGCAAGCAGGGATACTACTGCACGAATACCGCCAAGACGGACTACAACGTCTCCACGTCGGACACGGGCTGGAACGCGTCCTCGCGGCAGGCCCATTACAAGAACCGCGAGCCGGGCCAGCCATTCTTTGCGATTTTCAACTCCGCGGTCAGCCACGAGAGCAAGATTCGCACGCGGCCGCATGAAAAGGTCCTCGATCCAGCCAGCGTGCGAGTTCCCGCCTATCATCCGGACAATGCCGAGATTCGACAGGATTGGGCCCAGTACTATGACATCGTTTCGAGAGCTGATGCGATTGCTGGCCAGAAGCTGGCCGAACTGGATCGAGCAGGTCTGACCGAGGAGACGATCGTCTTTTACTATGGCGACCATGGCTCAGGCATGGCACGTGGTAAACGCTGGCCATACAACTCCGGCCTTGCCGTGCCGATGGTGGTTTACTTTCCAGACAAGTGGAAGCAGCTGGCACCGAAGGAATACAAGGCCGGTGGAACGAGCGATCGGCTGGTCAACTTCGTCGACCTGGCCCCGACACTGCTGAGCCTGGCGGGTGTAAAGCCGCCGGAGTGGATGCAGGGTCATGCCTTTGCAGGCACACACCAGCAGAAGAAGCCGAAGTACATGTTCGGATTCCGCGATCGTATGGATGAACGGTACGACTTTATCCGCACGGTCACCGATGGTCGCTTCCATTACATCCGTAACTACAACCCGCATTTCATTTACGGGCAGTTTGTCCAGTACAACTTCGTCACCCCGTCGACCAGTGCCTGGAAGCGGGATTACGATGCCGGCACACTTAACGAGGCCCAGTCGCATTTCTGGAATCTCAAGCCGACCGAAGAGCTCTATGATCTCGAGGCGGATCCGGATGAAGTCAACAACCTGGTCGATTCGCCCCAGCACCGGGCCAAGCTCAAGAAACTGCGCAAGGCCCAGCAGGACTGGTGCCGTGAGATCCGCGACCTTGGTTTCCTGCCAGAGGGTGAGATTCACAGTCGCAGCCAGGGGACCACGCCCCGCGAGATGGGACTGGATGATAACAAGTATCCTTTCGAGAGCATCTTCGCTGCCGCCTCGATTGCCACCGAGCGTGGTGAGGCCGCCCTTCCACAGCTGAAGAAGAACCTTGGCCATGCGGATAGCGCTGTTCGCTACTGGGGAGCGGTGGGGATCCTCAACCGGGGTGTCGGCGCGACCGCCGCGTCGCGCGACGAGCTGGTGGCGGCCCTGGAGGATGAATCCACCTACGTGCGAGTAGTCGCCGCCCTGGCACTTGGCAAGTTCGCCGAGGAGGCAGATGTTCGGCGGGGAGTTGAGGTGCTGGTCGAGCTTTCCAACTGGACTCCCCAGACGGACGTCTTCACCTCAATGGCTGCCTTGAATGCGCTTGATAAGCTGGATGACAAGGCGGCTTTCCGACTGGAGACGATCAAGTCGCTGCCGCTGGGTGGTGGGGCCTCTCCCCACGGTCGCTACAACGGCTATGTCAAGAACCTGGTCGGCAAGACGCTTTCGGACCTGGGTGCGTCGCCTGGGAAGAAGAAGTAACGGAAGCTGGCAACATGGCGAAGCAACTACGGTGGATCCTGTTGGCCAGCCCCTGGCTGGTGCTGGCCCCGGCGCTGGTGGCCGATGAGCGTCCTAACCTGGTCTTTATCCTGGCCGACGACCTGGGCTGGAGTGATACCACGCTCTACGGAACCACCCGTTTCTACGAGACGCCGAACATCGAGCGGCTGGCAAAGCGGGGCATCCTCTTCTCCAACGCCTACACGGCGCATCCACTCTGTTCGCCCACACGGACTGGGTTTATCAGTGCCGCCGGACATCTCCCTGGTGTGAACCTGGAAAAGGAAATGCTGCCGCAGGGTCCACCGAATCTCAAGATGCGACTTGCGCGGAGTGTTACTCGACTTGATACGAAGTACACGACCCTGGCGGAAACCATCCAGGGGGCCGGATATGTGACCGGCCACTTTGGCAAGTGGCACCTGGGACATGAGCCATACACTCCACTTGAGCATGGATTTGATACGGATGTCCCGCACTGGTGGGGACCTGGCCCTGCGGGTTCCTACGTGGCACCCTGGCGATTTCCGGACAAGCTTGATTTTGATCCGGCGGTGCTCAAGTAATATTTCGCACACGCATTCACAGTTGCCTAAGGAAATAACCCCATGACCAAGACCGCCATTACTTTATTGCTGTTGCTGGGCATTACTCCGCTGGTCGGTGCGGAGGAGATTCGGCCATTTCGGATTGAGGTCAAGCAGTCGGTACTGGACGACCTCCAACAGCGACTTGCCAACACCCGCTGGCCCGACCAGATAGACGAGACCGGCTGGCAGTACGGGATCGACCTGGGCTACATGAAAGAACTGGTCCAGCACTGGCGAACGAAATACGACTGGCGAGAGCAGGAACGCAGACTGAACGAAATTCCGCAGTTCAAGACACGTATCGATGGACTGGACCTGCACTTCATCCATGCACGGTCTCCCCACGAGGATGCCACACCGCTGGTGTTGGTTCATGGTTGGCCGGGGTCGTTCATGGAATTCCAGGAAATGATTCCCCTGCTGACTGAGCCGGAAAAACATGGGGGGCGCGCAGAGGATGCATTTCACCTGGTCGTTCCGTCGCTGCCCGGTTTTGGGTTCTCCGAGATGCCCAACCAGCCTGGCTGGAACTACCTGCGGATTGCCGAGCTGATTGCGAAATTGATGGACCGGCTCGGATACGAACAGTACGGCGCCCAGGGAGGTGACTGGGGTTCGGGGATCGTGCGCTGGCTGGCATCCAATGACGGTGCTCACTGTATTGGCTCACACAGCAACTTTCCTCCCTCCAACGCACCGCGATCGGACGTGATGCGTGGGGTCAGCGAAAAGGAGATCTCACGTTTTCAGCGTCGTCGCCAGGAACTGGCCGATCACACGGGCTATTCATCTATCCAGGGAACACGGCCGCTGACGCTTGCCTACGGGTTGAATGACTCGCCCGCCGGGCTGGCTTCCTGGATTGTCGACAAGTTCTGGGCCTGGAGTGACCACCGGGGAGACCTGGACAACAGTTACAGTCGGGATGCGCTGCTCACCAACGTGATGATCTACTGGGTCACCGAGTCGATGCCGTCGTCGGTTCGCATTTATTTCGAAACACGTCATGGCTTGCCACGACCCGATTCGATGACTGCTTTTGAGACCACCGGTCCGGAAGCTCCACTGGGATTCTCGTTGTTTCCCAAGGAGATCAACGTGCCCCCGCGAAAATGGGTGGAACGCAGCCTGGGCGAAAGACTTGTCCACTGGACCGAGATGCCGCGGGGCGGCCATTTTGCTGCCATGGAAACGCCCAAGCTGCTGGCTGACGATGTGCAGGCTTTTTTTGCCACCGTTCGTGCGCGGGCGGCAGAAAAGGAATAAGGTATGAAAGGTTGATGCAATGAGAATCCTCGCCCTCACGATTATGATTCTGCTGGCCTCCGCTTCCCTTGAGGCAGCAGAGCGGCCGAACATCGTGATGATCATGGCGGACGACCTGGGGTTTGCTGACCTGGGTTGTTATGGCAGTGAGATCAGGACGCCCAACCTCGACGCTCTGGCAGAGGAGGGCCTGCGGTTTTCCAGTTTCTATAACACTGCCAAGTGCCACTCCTCACGCGTCTCTCTGCTGACCGGGCTCTACTGTGACCAGGCGGGCGGCGCCAGGCTCAGCCGGGGTGCCACGTTTGCCGAGGTACTCGGCAAGGCAGGTTACTCCACCTCGATGGTTGGTAAATGGCATCTCAACGGCCAGCCTACCGACTTTGGTTTCGAGCGCTACTGGGGACATCTCTCCGGCGCCACCAACTTCTTCACCGGGGATGGTACGTTCCGGCTCAACGGGGAGAAGTGGGAAGTTCCGAAGATGCTCAATGGAAAGCCGTTTTACACCACCCATGCGATCACGGACTTTGCCCTCGACTTTCTCGATCAGGCAACCGCCAGCGATGATCCCTTCCTGCTCTACGTGGCATTCAATGCACCCCACTATCCGCTGCAGGCTCCCGAAGCGGCAGTGCAAAAATATGATGGCGTTTACGACGATGGCTGGGACAAGCTGCGCGTGGAACGCCACCAGCGACAGCTCGAGTCGGGCCTGCTGCCCGATCGCTGGAAGTTAAGCCCCCGTCCCGATCACATCCCGGCCTGGAACAGCCTGAGTGAAGAGGAGCAGCAATGGGAAGCAGATCGAATGGAAGTCTTCGCGGCGATGGTGGATCTGCTGGACTACAATGTCGGCCGACTGGTCGCCGCCCTTGAGCAGAAAAAACTGCTCGACAACACGCTGATCCTGTTCTGCTCCGACAACGGAGCCTGTCCCTTTGAGCGAACCCGGGGCCGGGGCCTGAAGCCCTGGGATCCGGCGTCCTACTGGACTTACGATGCCAGCTGGGCACATCTGGGGAACACGCCGTTTCGGCTCTACAAGCAAAACCAGCACGAGGGCGGGATCTCATCGCCCCTGATCGTCCACTGGCCGGCCGGCCTGAAGACCGTGGCTGGTGAAGTGACGAGGCAGCCCGCTCACCTGATCGATCTGATGGCCACCTTTGTGGATCTTGCCGGGGCAACTTATCCATCGCAGGTCGCTGAGCGGAAGATCGATCCATTGCAGGGTAAGTCGCTGCTGCCGATCTTTCAGGGCGAGACCCGTGAAGCACACGAGCGGCTATATTTCCACTTTGGTGCTGACCGGGCGTTGCGACAGGGGCCATGGAAGCTGGTCTCGGCAAAGCGAGGCCGCTGGGAGCTCTACCACATGCTTTCCGACCGCACCGAGACGAACAATCTTGCTAGCCAGCACCCACAGCGGGTGGAGCGGATGGCAAAGGAATGGTTTCGAATTGGCCGCGATGTAGACCGCCTGGGTGACAAGCAGCTGGCCCCGGTACGCGGCCAGCTGACACCGCTTAACTTTCGTAAGAACACCAGTTCCGGATCGGCGCCCGCCGGGAACTCTAACAAGTGAGAATCATGATGCACGTTTGTCGAATCTGGAGCCTGATGTTCGTCAGTGCCCTGCTGCTGGCTCCAGCCGCGAGAGCTGCCGAGCGGCCCAATATCCTCTTCATTGCCATTGACGATCAGAATGACTGGATCGGCTACCTTGGCGGGCATCCACTGGTGAAAACACCCCACATCGATCGGCTGGCTGCTCGTGGGACGGCGTTCATGAATGCCCATTGCCAGTCGCCGCTCTGTAACCCATCACGGACCAGCGTGATGACAGGCCTGCGACCTTCCTCCACTGGAATTTACGGGCTGGCACCCTGGTTCCGGCAACTGGACGAATTCAAAGACGTGGTGAGCTTGCCACAGTACCTGGCCCAGCATGGCTATCGTAACTATTCGACGGGCAAGATTTACCACGGTCGCTACGGCCGGGGCAAGATGGACAGCGAATTTCATCAACTCGGTCCAGCGGCCACTTCAAAACCTGTCCCACCTGAGAAACTTGTTACCACGCCGTTTGGCAACCATCCACTGGTGGACTGGGGTACCTTTCCGCACAAGGACGAGGACAAGGGGGACTGGAAGATCGCCTCCTGGGCCGTCGACCGGTTGGACGAAAAGCCAGAGGAACCGTTTTTCCTTTCCGTCGGTTTCTTCCTGCCACATGTTCCCTGCTATGCCACCCAGAAGTGGTTTGATCTCTACCCGGATGATGACACGGTGCTACCGGAAATCCTGCGCGGCGACCGGCAGGACACGCCGCGGTTCTCCTGGTACCTGCATTGGTACCTGCCAGAGGTACGGTTGAAGTTCCTGGAAGAGGAAAACGAGTGGCGGAACCTGGTACGGTCCTACCTGGCCTGTACCAGTTTCGTCGACAGCCAGGTGGGACGGGTGCTCGCTGCTCTCAAGCGGAACGGATTGGAAGAAAACACGATCGTGGTGCTCTGGTCCGACCATGGCTGGCATCTGGGTGAAAAGATGATCACCGGCAAGAACACGCTCTGGGATGACGGCACCCGAGTGCCACTTGTGTTTGCCGGTCCTGGAATTGAACCGGGCCAGGTTTGTGTTCAGCCGGCTGAACTGCTGGATATCTATCCGACGCTGACAGAGCTGTGTCAGTTGCCAAGCAAGCCAGAGCTGGAGGGGCACAGCCTGCTGCCACAATTGCAGGATGCATCTGCTCGACGACGCTGGCCGGCAATTACCACGCATAATCGTGGCAACCACGCTGTCCGCTCTGAAAACTGGCGGTATATCCATTATGCGGATGGCAGCGAGGAGCTGTATGACATGCGCAGCGATCCCAATGAGTGGCATAACCTGGCGGGAGATGCGGGTTACCTTCGCCAACTCGCTCGCCACCGGCGATTTCTTCCCGACCTGGACCGTGAACCTGCACCGGGCAGCAAGCATCGGATCCTTATATACAAGGATGGCAAGGTGAACTGGCAGGGCGAGGAGGTGGACCCCAAGGCAGCGATCCCCGGACTGTAAGAGGTCTGTGGATCGAAGTCAGCGGTGGTTGGCTCGACTCGACAAGCGGTCTCTTACTCCACCCGCGGGCCGGATTCGAACCAGTAGGAGATATCCTCGCACTTGAGAATTGTCAGCAGGCCAGCAAAGGCCTCCAGGCCGGATCGAAAGCGTCCCACTGGTTTCCAGTTGATGTGAATCGTCAATTCCGATGGAGACTCTCCGGTTGCACCAGTGAAAATCTGAATCGACTCGGCCACATCAGTGATCTGCTTTGTCCCCAGGGCTGATCGCAGCCTGGCAATAGTCGCTTCGTCAGGAGCAACCGCCCTGGCTGTGATCGTGGACGACTTCAGCGGGTCCTTTTTCTTGAAGGGCAGCACGTCGGGAATCACACGGACGTCACTTGTCAGCTTCAACGGCAGCGGTCCGCCGATGTCGTATGTGAGTTCGACGAAGTATGCCGTAAAACCCTTCACAGGCTCCGAGATGTCGGCTGTGTATTCGCCGTCCGTATCCGGCTCAAGTACTTCGCTGGTGAACTTGGGACCCAGCGATTCCATGCGGAAGTCACGAGCGTGCGGGTTGGTTGCCTGCCAGAGCCGAACTTCCGTCGGCTTGTCCTTGACCTTCACTCGTACAAACCCGCCACGTTCATGCTCCCACGAAAACGAGGGAGTGGCCCGGCCATTGAGAATCAATGAGTAGAAGGCGGTGATACTCTCCATCGCGTCACTGCCCCGCAGCGAGTGGTCTGCGTTGGGGACGTATCGCAGGTTTTTCTGGCCACGCAGCTGATCAAAATAGAACTGCGATGAGTCCGGCAGAAAAAACTGGTCCCCGGAAGCGTTGATGATGAACTTCGGCATCGTCAGCCGGTGTCGGTAGTAGTACGGATCGACCAGCTCGTAAAGCGATTGCATGCGGGGATGATTTGCTTGCTCCATGATCCGGTGTTCGACATAGTTACCGATCGAGGGGGCCCAGAAGCCGTAGGCGCCGAAGTGATGGTTGGTGAACTCTCTGACGTTCAAGACATCAATCACAATCGGCATGATAGCCACGACTCGCTTGTCCACCGCACCGGTCAGCCAGGTGGTCCAGCCCCGCTTGGAACCGCCAGCTACCACGAAACTTTCGACGGAGTCCGAACCACCTGCCTCGGTAGAAGTAAGTGCGGTCAGTGTATCCATGGCCCGCACAGCACTCTTGACCATCGGGTTTCGAGCTGGCCAGCTAGCATCACCGGTCTTCAGATACTGGTCCCAGGTGTAACCGATCAAGTCATCCTCGCTACGCTGATGTCCATCCTTGTGAAAGACCAGCGGTTGATTGGGAATCATATGTAGCTCGGCAACCACCGACCCGGTCAGCCGGGCCAGCGTTTCAAATCTCTCGTCATTCCCCGAGGGTGGCTCTCGACCGTTGCGGCCACCGCCTATCCAGAGCAGGCCCGTTTCTGACTTGGGGTCGTCCGGGATGGAAACCGTCAACCAGTGTTGCCAGACCGGTCGATCAACTTCCTCAGCCGTCCGCCAGGTCTGGGAGATCATATCCACGACCACGGTGGTCATGCCATCAGCAGATGAGCTGCTGACCACTTTCCACTCGTAACTGTCGTCGGGCTTGGCAATATACCGGTCCAGGTCAGTACGCCGCTTCAAACCCTGCGCAAACAACGGGCCAGCAAACGCCAGCACGACCAGCAGGCTGAATAACGGAAACAGCAGGCGTTTATGAAGCGACATGATGAACTCCCGAAACTGTTGATTTGTCGAATCGAGCAGCAGGAGGTTTACGATAAACAATCGAATCGTGGCGAGCCAGCGATTGACGATCGATGTTGTCCGGGATCATGGACGTGGACTTCAGACCGTGGCATAATCGCGCGGCATGTTTCGCCCGCCCGCTGAATACGCTGTGATTCTGGCAGGCAGATTCAGGAAAAGACCGGGAGTTATTGTCATGAGCTCTGTACGTTTCATTGCAAACATGAGTGCCAGCCTGCTGCTGGCTATTCTCGTGAGCAGTTCGAGCCAGGCGGCAGGCAAGCCCAACATCGTTTTCATCATGGCGGATGAACTGGGTTACTACGAGTTGTCCCACATGGGTCATCCCCATATCCAGACTCCCAGTATTGACGAGCTGGCAGCCGAGGGGATTCGCTTCACGCAAGGGCTGGCTGGCTCTGCCGTCTGTGCTCCCACTCGCTGTGTACTGATGACTGGCAAACACAGCGGCCACACCTCGGTCCGCACCAATGGAGGTGGTACGCCACTGAGAGCTGGCGAGGTGACGATTGCCTCGCTGCTCAGCAAAGCCGGTTACGCAACCGGGGGTTTTGGGAAGTGGGGTTGTGGCGGTCGGGGTTCAACGGGAGTTCCGGAACAGCACGGTTTTGACCTCTTCTTTGGCTACTACGACCAGGTGCATGCACACAGCTACTATCCGCCGTATCTGGTTCGCAACAGTGTCGAGGTGCCGCTGCCTGGCAACAAGGGGGGACGGATTGGTGAGACCTACTCCCATTACGAGATCTTTAACCAGGCCACGGACTTTATCCGCAGGAATGCCAGCCGCCCCTTTTTCTGTTACCTGCCAATCACCCCACCCCACGGGATGTTCGATATTCCGGCGGATGACCCGGCCTGGGAAATATACGAGGACAAGCAGTGGCCACTGGAAGCAAAGCGCTATGCCGCCATGGTCAGCATGGTTGATCGCCAGGTGGGTGAAGTTATCGCCTTACTCAAGGAACTCTCACTCGATGAAAACACGCTGGTTTTCTTCTGTGGAGATAACGGCGGTAACGATTACTTCAAGTCCGCGGACGCACCTCGTGGATTCCATGCTCCCAATGTGAATCCTCGAAGCGGGGTGGAATTCCGCGGTCGCAAGGGAACGCTTTACGAAGGGGGACTCAGGATTCCAATGATCGCCCGCTGGCCCGGAAAGATTTCCCCTGGACAGGTGAGCGATCATCTCTGGTACTTCCCCGACGTGATGCCGACCCTGGCCGAGTTGGCCGGGGTCCGTTGTCCGCGGGATAGTGATGGGATTTCGATCAGGAACGAGCTCCTCGGTCGGGCCGATCGGCAACAGGACCACGAGTACCTTTACTGGGAACTGGGTCAGCAGATCGCCGTACGGATGGAGAACTGGAAAGCGATCCAGCCGAGTAAATCCGCCGACTGGGAACTGTACGAACTGAATGCCGATCCCAGCGAGCAGAACAATATTGCGGATATCCACCCGCAAGAACTTGCCCGGTTGAAACAGTTTGCAGAGCAGGCTCATGAACCTGCGGTGGAAGGTACCTTTATCAACCGGGACATTCATGAGCGAGATCGCTGGGCCAAATGGGGAACGTCCCGGCAGGCCCCCGCGCCGGCTGGCGAAGTCCAGTCGCTGCCGGCCAAGCAGCTGGTTCCCTCCGGGGAACTGAGCATCGTTCGCTTCAGCAGTGAATCCACAGCCAGCGGCCGCAGGGCGATTCATGCCATCGATGGGAAGCCAACGACCCACTGGCACACGCAGTTTGCGGACAAGCGTGCCCAGCACCCACACGAGCTGGTGATTGATCTGGGAAAGCAACGTGAGTTGTCAGCTATCTGGTACCTGGCCCGACAGGATGCTGGGTTCAATGGGACGATCCAGAAATGTGAGATCTCGATCTCGGACCAGCCGGACCAGTTTGACGACCCGGTAATTTCAGTGACCCTGACGAAAACGAAAGCGCCTCAACAATTGAAGCTTAAGGTGCCTGTCAGTGGACGGTATGTGCGATTGCGATCGCTCTCTGAAGTCAACGGTGGTCCCTGGGCATCGGCAGCCGAGATTGGCTTTGCCGAACAGTAGCCATTCAAGCTAGCGAGAGAACTGCAGCGAGTACTCGTCGAGCCGCGGGGTACGATTCGGCTTGGAACTACTGAACACGAATTCCAGCTTCACCGGCTCGCTGATCGACAGTCGTGTTCCGGAGGGAATCGCCTGCCCGATCGTCTTGCCTGCCGAGTTGAGTATGTTGACCGTCAGCCCGCAGCCCTCTGGTATATCGGCCGAGTACTTCAGCTGTGAAAAAGAGTGGCCGGGGGTAAGCCGTAACAACTCGGTCGTGAAGCTGCCTCGCTCACAGTAGCCATCGCCCTCTTTGACCAGCACGAGGTTATCAGTTTGATTTGTCACCTGGTCCCGCCTGCCCCGCTGAATGAAATAGCTGTCCTGGTAGGCCCAGGGAATCACGTTCAATCGCTGGTAGGATCGCCGACGTTGAAAATGTTCTGTCTGCGGGCCAACACCGCGGGTTTCGAAGACATCCAGGCCACCATATCCGGACACGACCAGCTCGTTGTACGGATCGTCGTCGATATTGGCGACCAGGGCATGGCCCCAGTAGCGTGATTCTCCCAGGTCCAGTTCGTCCAGTATGTTGCCCCTGGCATCCAGGGCATGCAGGCGAGCGGTCGGTTTCTGGCCGGGAGTTTCTGAGTACTGGCCGTGGGTCATGGCCAGGATCTCAAGTTCGGGGTCTCCATCCAGATCACAGATTGTCGGACACATGTACATGTGCTGACCGTCATCCAGCTTGGGTCGCAAATCGCGCCGCCATTTGAACTTGCCCTTGGAATCCAAACAGTAGACCTCGCCGCCAAATGTCATCCCGATGATTTCAATCGAACCGTCACCGTCGAGGTCTGCAGCGTTGGGCGTGTCCTCACCACTCAGGCCTTCAACTTTCCATAGCAGGCTACCGTCGATTTCGAAGGCATAGACTGCATCATGCGCGTCGTCCTGCTTGTAATTGTCCACCGACTTGAGAATCTCAACCTGGCCATCACCGTCGATGTCGACCAGCACCGCATCCGCACTGGAGGCATTGTCGTTGGTCTCAAAACTCCAGCTCGACTTGAGCGTGACCGGATCCAGTCGGTGGAAGCTCCCTTTGAAAGAGTGATCGTCGCCGCTGCCGGCAAACAGGTCCCAGCGGCCATCGCGGTCCACGTCCATGGCCGATGTGTAGCAGCCACACTGGACCCAGCCAGTCCGCTTGCTGATGTGAGTGAACGTTTGCATGTCCATGCGTATCAGGAACTGGCTGCGGGAACCAAAAAAACCATCCAGTCGGCCATCACCGTCGGCATCCAGGATCACGGCTGAGTTACCGAGCTTGTGATCGCCGGAATCGTACTTCCGGATGACCGTGCCCAGGGAGTCGATCAGGTAAAGGTGGCCGGGGGAGGAGACCGAGTAGAGAATCTCAAAGTCGCCGTCCCGGTCCAGGTCAAAAACAGAAACTGTCTGCTGCTGACCCGGCAGTTTTGTGCTCCAGCGAACCGTACCATCGGCGGCATTCAAAAGCTGCAGATTACCGGTTTCCCGAGAGGCATAGAGCAGTTCACGTTTTCCGTCGCCGTCAAAGTCGACACAGGCCTGGGCTCCACAGAACGACTTGTCGTAGATCGTGTACTGGTGCTGAAAAAGCGAGCTCTTGAGAGGTCGTGTGACCCGCACGCCGGTCAGCTTTTCATCCGCTGACACGCTCGTCGTTGCGATCATCAGCAGGGCGAGCAACAGCAGCAATCTGGGGCGTCGCATGGTATCAGTCACTTTGCGAGGTTTGGGAAGCACGTCTCACCGCCAATTATAGCCACTGACGACTGACTTCTATCCTCTATCCCCTATCATGCTTTCGTTCCCAGCGACTGGGATCGATTCCCGCTGCCTCGTGGGCCATGTTAGGAGGCTTGTTGCCGCCGCCGAACTCCCAGCGTCGCTGGCTGCGGTCGGTCATCAACCGCTGTACATCCGCTGGCAACTGCTCCAGCTCTGTTGTATCCCAGGCTTCCACGTCCGACTGCGGTCCAGCCCAGGCGGGACGGTAAGCGACCGCCAGCATTTCCCGCGACCAGTCGCCGCTGTTTGGATAGTTGCCGTGGAAGACGCGATGGTTCAATAGCACGGCGGAGCCTGCCTTGAGCGTTACCATCACTTCCTCCGGATGAGACTCGTAGCGGAGGTAGGGATTGGCGTCGTCGTGCATCGAGAGATGGGAACGAGGCACGACGCGGAACGGTGAGACCTCGGGAGTCAGGTCGTCCAGGTAGTAGAGCACACGGACCATGAAGGGAACGCTGCCGCCCATTCCAAAAATGGCCGAGCCGTATGGCTGGCCGTCGGTGTGCAGGCTGATGCCCGGATGGCCCGGCTCGCTGACTGCATAATCGTAACTCATCATCACAATCTCCCGACCGAACAATTCCGTCAGGAACTGAATCGTCGGTGGGTGAGCGATCAGTGAACTGATGGCACCGCCGCAGAATTGAATTCCCGGGCAGCCACGCTGATGAACGCTGTAATCGACGGCCGTGGTCTTCAGCTGGGAAGTTTCTGCCTTGAGTTGCGCGATCTGGTCCTGATCGAGCAGGTCCGGGAGAACGAGGTAGCCTTCCAGTTCCAGTGACTGGATCTGTTGGCCCAGCGTCAACTGCTGCCAGTCCTGTTTGCATAAGTGGTGATTCATGGTCGATCGAGTACAAGGGTTACGTTGCTGAATATCTATTCGGGTAGCGGGCTTGTTATGGCAAGAGTAACTTCACTCTCGGCATCCAGATTCAGACGAAGGATGAACTCTGTATATTTCCCGTCGTCGCTGATATTGGTGGCTTCAATACGGAACTGTGGTCCAGCAATCTTGATGACTGGGTTGGGACCAAATGGTAGTAGCACGGTGGCTCGTGCCTGCGGAAATGCCTGCTTGTACTCGTTGCTGATATGGACTGCCAGTTCTCGAGAGCTACCGTCGTTGGCGGGCAGGTAGCGGATACGTAATGGCGGAATTTCATCCCGAGCCAGCGGAAACGGAGCTGTGGGATGATCCTGGTAGGTCGCAGATACGACCTTCTGCTGATCAAACTGGATCATCCGAAAGCTGGTTGAGCTGACTTTGCCCACACGCAGCGTGGGAGTCATGCCCAGCTCCTTAACCTTGTCGCCGATCCCGTGAGCGTCGTGGATCAGCTGGATCGAGTGCTTGTCCAGCAGCTCCAAAGGTGCGTTGGCTTCGAATGCATTGATCACCTTGATGGTCGTATCGACGTGCCTGGCAAGAAGTTTCTCTGCTGCCGCCGTTTCAGTGTGCCAGGGGTGGCCAAAGTTCAAGATGGCCAGGCCTGGTCCAAATCGGACAAGCCCGACCGGGTCGCCGTACCACTGTTCATGTCCACGAACCTGGTGGTTTCCAAAATTGACCACGTAGGGAATCTGCAGCCCGGAGAGGGCCCCTGAGATATAGGCTGGGTTGACCGCGTTACTGTTGAGCACCATATCGGCACCGGACAGGTTGGCAATGGCAGCAATCCGCGAAAGGTATTCGGCCTGGTACTGGCCGTTGGTATCGAGGTGACCAAAACTGAGCAGCAGCGGTCGAGTTGGATATTCCGCCACCACCACGACGCTGCCGGCTGACCGACAGATACCGGTCCGTCGTCCTCCCTCGATTGTGACCTCGAGGTCATAGACTCCCGTCGGTGTATCCTCCGGCAACTGGGCTGTGACCTCGCGATCGTAATAATAGGCGGCCTGTTTGTCTTCCACGAAATCCAGCAGGCGGGAAAAAGTTGCCGGACCGTTGCGTCGCACAATGCGAACCTGCTTGATTGTTGTATCGAAGCCCAGGAAGCGAGCTCGAAACGACTCGCCCGGCATTCGGATGGCCTGTCGATTAAGTGCCGGAAAACGGAAGCGGTAGGCCACCGTGGCGGCATCTCGTTTTGCGAACAGCGGATCGACGCGGGTTGTTGCGCCATTCGTGACGGACAGTGGATTCACTTCGATCGGCAGCCAGCCAAGCGTGTCGAGCTGGAGTGAATAGTTGTTGCCGGCAGGCACCAGCAGGCTACATTCACCGTTGAGCCAGTTACGTACAATCTCGCTCCGTATCGTCTCGTTACCTCGCTTGATGGTTGCCCGGGCATCGACCAGGAAGGCTTGCTGCTCACCCTGTAGAGAAAACGAGAGTCGTCCGGGAGCCTGCTGGCAGGCGAAAAACCCTTCCACTCGGCAGCCAGTCTGGCCACGATCCGCCTGATGGTAAAGTGTCAGCCGGTGCTCACCTGCTGGCAGTCCATCGGCCAACAGAATTTCACGACCCTCGAGCTGGGGTCGAAAGACAGCAATTCGTTTTCCGTCGATATTACAGAGCAGCAGGCCCAGGTTGGCACCACCCTGGCCACCATAGGGGGGCGTGTTGTGGCCTCCCAGCCTGATCCCAATGGCGGTGCCGCTGAAGCTGATTGTCAGCCTGGCGGACGGATCGGTTGTGTAAAGGTGCGCAGTGGCGGCATAGCGAAAGCGATCCTGTCGCCACTGGCCGGCAGTTTCGACCTGTTCACTATCGGTGGCAGGAATCCACGTCCAACCGTCAGGCAGCTCAAACGCAGGTATCGTCTCGGCAGCCAGGTGGGTGGCAGCGGAGAGGGCCAGCAGGCTTGCCAGCAGCGCTGAGATCAAGATTGGTCTATTCATGGAAAAACTACCGGGGAGGAAGAGATGCACTAGCGGAGGATCTCTTCAATGATGCGGCCTCCCTGACCATCAACCAGCGACGCTTCGCGGCCGTTACGCTTGAAGACCAGATTCTCGGCTTGTAGCCCAAACAGGTGCATCAGCGTGGCGTGATAATCGAAGTGATTAACAATGTCCTTGACGGCATGATGCCCGAACTCGTCTGACTCGCCATAGGTCATACCGCCACGAAAACCGCCACCCGCCACCCACATGGTAAATCCATAGGTATTGTGATCTCGACCGATATTCGCTCTGCCGGCATCGTTCTGAATGACCGGCAGCCGGCCCATTTCGCCACCCCAGTGGACCACGGTTGAATCGAGCAAGCCACGCTGTTTGAGGTCCTTGATCAATGCCGCTGCGCCGCGATCGGTCTTGCGACAGGATGCAGGCAGCCGCGAGAGGATGCTGCCGTGATGATCCCAATACTGGTTCTTGGTAAACAGCTGTACGAATCGAACGCCGCGTTCCACAAGTCGTCGGGCAATCAGACAACGGGCGCCATATTCCGCCGCATCCTTGTTGGCGTCATCCAGGCCATACATCTGGTGCGTGGCCTTGGTCTCCTGGGAGAGATCGAGCGCATCCCGTGCGGATGTCTGCATTAAGGCGGCCAGCTCAAAGTTGGCGATTCGGGCAGCCAGGTCGGTGTTGTCCGAGTACCGGTCCAGTTGCCGCTGATTGACCTGGCGTAGAAAGTCCAGATAGTTGGCCTGCAGCTTTGAGCTGATCTGCTCGGGCGGCTGCAGGTTCAGGATCCGCGGTTCACGCGCGCGAATCACGGTTCCCTGGTAGATCGAGGGGAGCCAGCCGTTAGACCAATTGAGCACGCCTTCGACCGGCAGTCCCTGGGGGTCACTCATGGCGATAAAGGCAGGCAGGCTGTTTGTTTCACAGCCGAGGGCATAACTGATCCAGCTACCCAGCGATGGCCGACCCTGCTGGACACGACCCGAGTTCATGGCGTGAATCGACTGGCCGTGATTGTTCACGCCAGTGTGCATTGAGCGGATGACGGTGATCTCGTCAACGATTCCGGCCGTCTGCGGTAACAGTTCGGAGACCGGAATACCTGACTCACCGTACTGCGCGAATTTCCAGGGACTGCCAAGGATCTTGCGGCTGGCACCACCAGCGTCGTCATACTTGATCTTGCCAGGGAAATCCTCGCCATCCATTCTCGTCAGCGTCGGCTTGGGATCCAGCAGGTCCACCTGGCTCGGTCCACCCTGCATGAACAACGAGATCATGGCCCGTGCTTTGGGTTCATGGTGCGGCGGTTTTTCCGTCAGGCTGTAGTCGGGCTGAGCAAGGTTCGGTTTGACGGGCTTGGCCAAACTCGATTGTTCAGCCAACATGTGTGCCAGCGCAAAGGGAGCCAGTCCAAACAGGCCGCCGCGGCAGAATTGTCTTCGGTCCATGGTTATTTATTCCACGTAGATGAAGCTGCTGGAACTGAACAAGGCGTGGCAGTAGAGAGCCAGCGATTGCAGCTCAACAGCCTGATCATCCAGTTCACTGTTTTCTTTCCGTAAGTCGATTTGTTGTTGCTGCACGTAGGCGATGGCCGCTGCTCTCACGTCGTCACTCGCTGCGCCACCGATGGTCAATGCCCAACCATGGTCGACCTGGTCAGTGAGTGAGTCAGGATGGTCCTGCAACAGTCGCTCGGCAAACCTTGTGCTGTGTGCCAGCGTCACCTGGCTGTTCATCAACAGCAACGACTGGGGCGGCACATTGGAGTCGGTTCGTTGTGGGCAATTCGGCGTCATTACCGGGCCGTCGAATAACTCCAGGATCGCCAGCGGTCGGCTGCGTCGAACCTGGATATAGATGCTGCGGCGATATTGCTGTCCTTTCAAGTCGATCGGTGCGGTTGGCTTTCGCTCACCGTCCAGGTTCTCCCGGCCGATCACGATTTGGCCAACTTCATCTTCCATCACCGGTACCGGCTCTCCATACAGCTGGCTGTTAATCTGTCCGGATGCTGACAGGATGGAATCGCGAATCGCTTCGCCTTCCATTCGTCGGACAGGCCACCGGCCAAGCAACTGGTTCTGCTGGTCGGCCAAGTGTAGCTCGGGATTGCCGCTGCCCGATTGCTGGAAGGCAGTAGAACTCATGATCAAGCGGTGCAGCTGCTTGACACTCCAGCCCGACTCAACAAACTCGGCAGCCAGCCAATCCAGCAGTTCGGGATGGCTGGGCCGTTCTCCCAGGACACCGAAGTCGCCCGTCGAGGCAACCAGGCCGCGACCAAAGTGGTGCATCCAGATGCGGTTGACCATCACGCGGGCAACCAGTGGATGCCGGCTATCAGTCAGCTGGCGAGCCAGTGCCAGGCGACGACCTGAGCTCGGCAGCTCGGCATCCTGCGAAGGAATTGAACTCTCGAGCGGCAGTACTGAGAGCGTGGCTGGCTCAACCTGCTGGCGAGCCTGAGCATGATCGCCGCGGAAAAAGAGAAAAGTCTCGGGAACAGAGTCGGGAATCTCTTGCAGGACTCGAATGTACCGTTCAGTCGGGATGGCAGCCCGCACCTCAGTTGCTCGATCTGAAAACTCCTGTAAGTCCGTTCGTATACGGTACTTACGAATATCAGCTGCTGCAGCTGTGTAGAGCTCAAGCTCAGCTGCTCCCTGCGGATTCTCGTCTGCCAGTTGCTGGTCGCTGATCACCAGCTGGGGATGATCGGCGAGTAGCTGTTTTTGTTCGTCCGTTCGCTTTTCGGGATCGATCTCGAGGGCAGCCAGCGCCAGCTTCTGTTGATCCTCTGGCAAGCTGGACAGCTCCTGCTCGACAAGCTGCCGGATCATGGCTGCCTGCTTCTCGTCACGGCGTTGCTCCAGATCCTTGGCACGGATATCCCGTCGGCGATCGTAAAGATAGAGGCTGCCGGCGCTGATCTTGGCGATGTTCGGGTGGTCATTGAGCAATGTGTTCTGCTCGTCACTGCGATCGCCCGCGGCTGCCTTGTAGGCCGCCTCGAGTGGCCCGCGAAGTTCGTCGCTGACCATCAGCAGCTCATGGTGAAGCGTCCTGGCGATATAAAAGTCAACTTTCTCTTGCCGTTCATCGTCGACCGTACCGGCCTCGGCCTCGATGCGGTTGCGAGTCGCTTGTTCTTCGGCGGTATAGAGTGAAATCTGCCGCTGCGAAGGTGCCTGCCAGTTCTTCCAGTCCAGCGCCGGCTCAAAGATGGCACGAAAGCGGTAATAGTCGAGCTGTGAAATCGGGTCATAGCGATGATCATGGCACTGGGCGCACTGGATCGTCATACCGAGCAGCGCGGTACTGACAATCTCGATCGTGTCGGCCATCACCTGGTTGCGAGCCAGGTTCTGGTCGACGCTGGACCCGGTACCGTCGGGGGCCATTCGCAGAAACCCCGTGGCAGCCAGTTTCTCGACAACCCCGGGTGTAAGTTCCTGGACCGGTTGAGCGACCAACTCGTCGCCAGCCAGTTGTTCCATGATGAACTGATCGTATGGCTTGTCGCTGTTCAAGGAACGGATCACATAGTCACGATAGGCGTAGGCATGCTCACGAACCCGGTCCTCATCCGTGTATCCCTCGGAGTCGGCATAGCCGGCGGCATCCAGCCAGTGGCGACCCCAGCGTTCACCGTATTGGGGTGAGGCGAGCAGGCGATCCAGCAACTGAGTCCAGGCGAGCGGGCTGTCATCTGTCTGGAAAGCTGCCACATCAGCTGGCCTGGGGGGTAATCCGGTGAGTACCAGGCTGGCGCGGCGAATCAAGCGGATTCGGTCCACCGGCTCGGCAAAGCCGAATTCGGGATTCTGTTCACGCAGGCGGCGGAGCAGGAAAGCATCGATCGGTGTCTGAATGCGGGGATCGTTGAGCTGGGGCAGTCCGGGACGAATCACGGGTCGAAACGACCACCAGCTTCTCTCTTCCTCGGTGAAGTAGGTATCGCTGCCCAGGTCTTCTGGTTCATCCCGGAGCGTAATGGCCCCCGCGGCAATCCAGTCGGAGATCAGCTGGATGTCCTTATCGCCCAGGTGGGTGTCTTCGGGCGGCATTTCGCCTGACACGATCCGCTCAAGCAGGTAACTCTCCGCTGGCTTGCCAGGCACAATAGCAGCTCCGGAATCGCCACCCTTGAGAATTAACTGACGCAGTCGCAGATCGAGTGAGCCTTCCTGGACTCCCGCTTCACCATGGCACTGAAAACAGTGGGCCTTGAGAATCGGCCGCACATCCCGCTCGTAACTGATCGCTGGATCTGCTGCTGTAAGCGAGATCGCCAGCAGTGGTAGCAGGGCCACACTGAAGATCTGGTACAGGTTAGCAGGTGGGCGGAACATCGGTCCGGTCGAGCCTCGGGTGGGTATTGGCTGGTCGATCACGAGATGGACATCAGCGGCAAGCGATCTAAGGTCTGTGAGCAGATTATAACCACTAACGAGTTGCCACCAAAACTCTGCTTCTCTCCCAGCCAGAATAATCAGCCAGGCTTTCTAGAGCGATGCCTGGCATGCCGTTCCCACCACAACTTCTGTAACAACCATTTGTGGCGTCGCGCTGCCAGCTTGATACAAGGGTGGCGATTGCGGAGACCTGATGATGGGTCTGGTACAATAAAACCGAAGAATGAGAGTAACAGACGAGGACGCGGCGTTTGTTTTCCTGGGGCTTCGCTGGACCATGGATTACGTGTGATGCTGAACATCGGCAGTTTCAAGACGCGGACCTGTAGCGGCATCAGCCGGCGGTCCTTCATACAGCTGTCTAGTGCTCTGCCGCTGGGGCTGGGAATGCACCAGTTCGGCCAGGCTGCCATCCAGGATGTTGGCGGCCAGTCACCCCGGGCCAAGTCGGTGCTGTTTGTCTTTCTCTGGGGCGCGCCGAGTCACCTCGATACATGCGACCCCAAGCCAGATGCACCGGCGGAGTTTCGTGGGCCATTTGCCACCATTCCGACTCGAACGCCAGGCGTGCACTTCACCGAGTTGTTGCCGCAGATGGCAGCACGAAGCGATCGCTACACGCTGCTGAGGAATCACATCACCTCCGCTCCCGGCCATCCCGATGCGGGCACGGTCGCCCTCTCTGGCTTTATTGAGAATCCCAAGCCGGTGCAGCCGAATTTCGGTTCCATCGTGGCCAAGCACCGCGGTTTTGACAGCAAGCTGCCACCGTTTGTATCGATCGCCAACGGGACGGTGATGGATGGTGCTCGCAAGATTGAAGCCTACGGCGGCGGCACACTCGGCTCGGTCTACGACCCCTTCATGGTGGGTTGCAGCGAGAGGGGCGAAACCAATCTGCCCGCTTTGAAATTGCTGGATGAGCTGAACCCGGCACGGATTGTCGATCGCAGCCTGCTGCAACAAAAGTTAAGCAGCGTGGCCCGCTCGCTCGATCAACAATCAGCCGAGGTAGCTGCCTGGCAACGGACCTACCAACAGGCTTACGAGTTGTTCACGAACGAGAAATCCCGCTCGGCATTTGACCTGACCGCCGAATCTCCGGCCACACGAGCTCGCTATGGCAAGTCGGTTTTTGGTCAGAGTGCCCTGCTGGCACGGCGACTGGTGGAAGCAGGAGTGCCCTACATTCAGCTCAATTACAGTCGGCATGTGGAGGCGGTCACGCCGGGCTTTGAGTTTGGCTGGGACACGCACATTTACAATTTCGAGCTTCTGCAGGATCAGCACTGTCCGATCCTGGACCGCGCCTTCAGTGCCTTGCTCGACGACATGCAAGACCGTGGCCTGCTGGAAGACAACCTGGTGATCTGCATGGGCGAGTTCGGACGTACACCTCGCATCAATGCACGTGCGGCACGCGATCACTGGCCCCAGTGCTACTATTCCATCTGGGCCGGGGCCGGGATTGAGCCGGGGCGTGTGATTGGCATGAGCGATTCCAGGGGTGAGCATCCCATCACAGATCCCGTAACACCGCTGATGGTTGGTACCACGATTGCCGAGCTGGCGGGTATCGACACACAGTCGCGAGCCGAGATGGGCGTGCTGGCTGACGGAGTGCCAATCGATGGCCTGCTCTAAACGATTCGTCCTGGCCCCCGCCCTCTTACTCCTGGCTGGCTCGCTCGCGGCCCAGGAGCCGACGCGATTGACCCACGATGGGCGCATGAAGTTCACGCCGATCTTCATCAACCGTGGCGAGGACCTGGTCTATGTTGACTTTGAAGATCCCAAGATCTTCCGGCTCAAGAAACTCCAGATTTCCGACGGCACGATTGAGCCGATTCACAAGACAGTCAGTGCACCGGAATTCGATCCCGCCTATTCCGCCGATGGAAAATACTACAGCTACCTGAAGGCGGTTGGCACTCTCAGCGTGGGACTGGTGATCTGCTCACGCGAGGAGCAGAACGAAATCCAGTTGGCTCCGGGAAGTGGATTCTCCGGCTACCGTAGCCCAGCCATTGCCCCCGATAGTTCCCAGCTGCTGTTTTCTTTTGCCGAGGGTGGTCGCCAGGACATCTTTGCCGTCGGCATTGACGGCAAGAATCGGCGAGCTATCACCGACGGCAAGGGGATCAATATCTGGCCGGACTACTCGCCGGATGGCAGCCAGGTGGCGTATTGTTCAACCCGCGACGGCAACTACGACATCTACCTGATGAAGCCCGATGGCAGTGACTTGAAGCGGCTGACCACCAACCGTTTCCAGGATTTGCGACCTCGCTTTTCGCCCGATGGCAAGCAGTTGGCCTTTGTCTCTCATCGTGATGGGAATTTCGAAGTCTACGTGATGAACGTGGATGGCAGCGGCAAGCGGCGGATCACACAGCACCCTGAGCGGGACGACTATCCGACCTGGACGCCCGATGGCACGTCGCTGGTGATGGTCTCGGAGCGCGAGGGCGATCACGATCTCTACCAGGTCCAGCTGGCGCCGGCCGAGTGATTCTGCGGGCTGGCCTCACGGCCCCACCAGGTTGGCTACAATAGATCCCAGCACGGGAACCTCTTGGGTTAGCTGGGGAAGAATGATGCCATGAGAAAATATGCCTGCCTGCTGCTGATTGTCCTCGGCGTCGCCGCCCCCCAGGGGGTTGATGGCCAGGGGCCGACGATCTCGGTCAGCACGCCCGTCTCGCCACCCAGCTGGGCACTTCTTGAGCGGCAACTGATTGATACCAACACGATTGCCTGTCGTGAGTTCTTCCAAAAGTACTTTGACGAGCGGGGATACCTGTTGTGTGTCGAACGCTGGGGTGGTGACGACGGCCCGGATGACGCGATCGAAAACGTTGCCGACTGGCCGATCCTGCATGCACTGGGGGCACCCGACAGCGTTCTGGAAATGTACAAGCAGGCCTGGGAAGGACACCTGCGACAGTACACCGAAGCCCGCACGACAGACGTTCCCTTTGCACGGGACGGCATGTATTACAAGGAATTCCCCGTGATGATGGACTGGATGCACGTCGGCGAGGGGCTGCGTGTCTTCAATCTGCAGGGACTCTCGGATCCCGCAGATGTTGCCTTTGGTCATCGCACACGGCGATTTGCGGGCTTCTATATGAACGAGGATCCTGGCGCGCCCAACTACGATCCACAGCACAAGATCATACGCAGCATGTTTAATGGCAGCCGCGGACCATTGATGCGAAAGACAACAGGCTTGGACTGGGCGGGAGACCCGATTGAAATTGAAAACCGTTTTCACCTCGGGCATGGAGAGCGAAACTATGCCGAGATGGTGGCCCACTTCAAGGACTACAACGATATCATTGGCGATCACCCCCAAAATATGGGTGCCACCACGCTGGCGGCCAATGCCTACATGTTGACCGCTGAGCAGAAGTACAAGCAGTGGTTGCTGGAATATGTCGATGCCTGGCTCGAGCGAATGAAACAGAACGATGGCATTATTCCCAGCAACATAGGTCTGGATGGGACGATCGGCGGGGAGACCGATGGCAAGTGGTATGGCGGCGTGTACGGCTGGGGTTTCTCGGTGGAAGTACCGCAGACAGGCGAGATGGCGAATCGCAATCGGGTTGGCCGAGGGGTGATTGGATTTGGCAACGCCTACCTACTGACCGGTGATCGTCGTTATATCGAAGGCTGGTCGAAGATGATCGACCTGGTCAACTCGAACAAGATCGAGGTTGATGGCACAACGCTCTATCCGCGCATGCATGGCGATGATGGCTGGTATGGCTATACCGACACGCCCTGGTCCGAGGGAAGCCTCGAATGCTATTACTGGACCTGTAATGATTCGGATCATTCACGAGTTGCCGGCGACAACTGGATCCGCTTCCTGGACGGCGATAATGCTGATTTCCCGGAGTCGTCCTTGCGGGCGGATCTTGCCATGATTCGCAGCAAGGTGGTCGGGATGCGTGCCGATGAAACAACACCCGATACCCGGCTGGCCGATGATCCGATGAAGTTCAATCCGGCCACGGTCGGGACGTTACGCCAGCTGATGATGGCGGGCCTTGATCCAGGACGCGGCGCCGCTGTATTGCATTGCCGACTGCGGTACTTTGACCCGCTTAACAGGCGGGCCGGCATTCCCGACGACGTGGCCGCCTTGATCGATAAGATGACCGCTGACGAGGTTCGCGTTACGCTGGTCAACACCAACCAGCTGCAACCGCGAACGCTGGTGGTGCAGACCGGAGCATATGCTGAGCACCAGTGCAGCGATGTTACATTTGTTGGCACGGTTGTGAAGGTGGATGGACCGGCGTTCACGGTCGAGCTTGGTCCTGGCGCGGGTGTGCAGTTGCTGGTTCGTACCGATCGATATGTCAACCAACCGACGATGGCCTTTCCCTGGCAACAATGAAACAGGTTGCTGGTTATCTATCCAATTGTGGAGATGCACGGATGAAACAAGTCGCTGCTCAGCCGCTGGTCTATGACTTTTCGGCACACCATCCACCGCGTGTCCGTATCGAGCCCGGTGAACGGCTGCTGGTTGAGTCAGAAGATGCTCTGTCAGGCCAGTTGCGAGAGCCAACGGACCGCCGCGACAAGAGCACGGTGCCATTGAGTAACCCTGTTGCCGGACCGATCGTGGTCGAGGGAGCCAAGCCAGGCGATGCGCTGGCAGTCACCATCCACGAGATTCGACCGCGTGATGGCCAGGCGGCGACGTACGTGGGGCATCCCGGTCGGCTGGCAGAATGGCTCGGCGATGATGTACCGCCAAACGCCCGCATCTGTCCAATTCGCGATGATTTCGTCCACTGGGACGAGACGACAGCGATTCCCTACCAGCCGATGCTTGGCTGTATCGGAACAGCCAGCGACTGGGGTGTCGCTTCGACTCAGCCAGCCGGTCGTCATGGCGGCAACCTGGACCTGGTCGAGGTCTGCCCCGGGGCCACGGTCTACCTGCCCGTGCTCGTTGACGGCGGGTTTCTTTACCTCGGTGATGCCCATGCGGCCATGGGACATGGTGAACTGTCGGGTACCGGGTTGGAGATGGCAGCCGAGACCGAGATCACGGTCGACCTGGTCAGTCAACTCTCCCTGGCAGGGCCGCGGATTGAGTCGCAGGAAGAGATCATGACGGTCGCCAGTGGTTCGCCGATGGAGCGGTCGATCGCGGCGGCCTTCGCCCAGCTGATTCTCTGGCTGGAATCGGATTTTCATCTCTCCCGCTGGCAGGCTTACGATTTACTGACCCATGTGGGGCGGATTTCCGTGGGCTATTATGGAATTGGTACAGTGGCGACCAAGATTGCCAGGCACTATCTTCCCCAGACGCATGCATAGATTGCACAGCGAGATCACGAGGCCATCACAATGTTGATCGGTTATGTCAGCGACCAGCAGCATGTTGCCATTCCGGCCGTCGATGTGGCGATCGAGAGTGCCGGCAGGCGCTGGGACACATCCAGCCGGGCGGACGGTGCGATCATCGTGGATTGTCCGCCCGGGGAATACCAGCTGACTTTCAACCGCGACGGTTTCGGTGGCAAACGGGTCAAGGTTGAACTGGCAGAGGGCCAGCCCCACCAGTTCCGACTGTTGCCGGACGGCCTGATCGGCTACATGTGGCCCAAGTGGGTTCGCACGGGTGGAGCGAGTGAGTACCGGGTGCATTCGAGCGAGGCATTTCGGCTCGACCTCTACCGCTATGGCTGGGAAAAACAACTTGTCAGGCAACTCGGCTGGTGCGATGAACATGGCCCCGGAGCCATGAGGCAGGTTGCTCCGGACGAGGATTTTACGCAGACAGGCATGCAGTGGAACAAGCTGGGGCACACGGTTGAGTTCCAGAAGCACCGGGTTGAGGCGCCTGCAGAGGGTGGACTTTATTTCCTCCATGCCAGCACGATGTCGGGCCGCTTCTTTTCTTTCCCCTGGATTGTCTCACCGGCGGAACCGTGCTCGGAGATTGCCGTACTGACTTCGAACATTAGCTGGAATGCCTACAACAATTACGGCGGCCGCAGTAACTATTTCAACCAGGATGGGCTGCGAGAAAAGCCGCTGGTCTATTCTCGCCAGGAGATTGAGCGGTACACGGCCCCCGGTTTGTGGCCTTACGAGGTGACCTCCGCGCCGCTGTCATTCGAACGGCCAGAGATCCCCAACTCTGTTCCCGAGCAGGCGGAGATTACCGATTCGATTGCCGGCCGTATGCAATCGGCCTTTGCGCCGGGCGAATGGCGGTTGATAGGGTGGCTCGAGCGGGAAGGTTTCCAACACGACCTCTATAGTGAAACAGAGTTGCACTTTGGCACGCTGCCACTTGAGCAGTACCGGGTACTGGTCCTTAACACGCATCCGGAGTACTGGTCTGTGGAGATGTACAGGCGGGTCAAGGACTGGGTGCAGAACGAGGGTGGCAAGCTGCTGTACCTGGCTGGCTGTGGTTTATATGCCGAGGTGGAGTTTCTCGATCAGTCGACCATGGTCTGTCGCCAGGAGGGCCGGGCGGATCTGCGTGGTGAGTCCGAAGCCCAGTTGCTGGGGGTGGCCTACTCGCACGATGGTTTCCAGAGTGCGGCGCCCTACCGCGTGCTGGACGGAGAGCACTGGGTTTTCGACGGACTGGGTCTGTCGACCGGCAGCTTGTTTGGCGAACAGAGTTTGCACGAGCGATGTCCGGGAGGGGCCTCGGGTCACGAGCTGGACAAGATCAGCGAGGATTCGCCGGCCGGGCTTGTTCAGCTGGCCAAAGGGACCAACGGTGACGAGAGCGGTGCGGATATGGTGTTGTACGAGACAGCCTCGGGCGGGGCAGTGTTTTCTGTTGGTTCACTCTGCTGGACGCTGTCGATTGCTGTGGACGAGGGGGTCTCAGGGGTGACGGCGAACGTGCTCCGCCGGTTCCTGGATTAAGCCCGGACGTGCCTAGCCGAATAGCTGATTCAGAACATGACCACCCTGGGCGAGCGGTACCGGCTGGCCCTGCTTGTCGAGAAGTGGCTGGTGTGGATCGATTCCCATCGCGTCAAAAATCGTGGCACTCAGGTCCTCGGGACTGACAGGGTGTTCCAGCGGGTAGGCGGCATCGCGGTCTGACTGGCCATAGAGAAGTCCGCTGCGTACTCCTGCTCCTGCCAGCAGAGCGGGGAAGCAGTAACTCCAGTGATCACGGCCATCAGGATTGCCGCGATTAATAAACTGCGGGGTACGACCCATTTCACCGACGCAGACGACGAGCGTCTCGTCCAGCAGCCCACGGTCCTTCATGTCTGCCAGCAGGGCAGAGAATCCCTGGTCGAGTCCAGGCAGCAGGTGATTCTTCATGCTACCGGTGAGTTCCTCGTGCGAGTCCCAGCCCGAGGCAGCTCCATCAGCCATATCCCAGACGACGGTTACGAATCGCCCCCCTGCCTCGATCATGCGCCGGCCCATCAGCAGCGATTGGCCGAACAGGTTTCTGCCATAGCGATCTCGCAGCCGGTCTGGCTCCTGGCGTATGTCGAGTGCAGTGCTCAGATCCGTGGAGACCAACATCTCCAGGGCGGTTTGTCGCAGGTTACTGAAACCTGAGACCGGCAGGGTCTCTCCCAGCCGACGTCTTTCCAGTTCCAGCTGTGACAGCAGGCTTTGCCGGTGGTTGAGGCGATCGAGTGTCATCCCCTCCCCCATCTCCAGTCCCTGAAACTTGAATTTCAGCTCTTCATCTGAGCAGTCTCGGTAATAGGGATTGTCGCCACTTGCGCGCTTGTGAATTCGAGTTGCGAAAGCGTTGTACTGTGAACCGAGCCAGCCGCCGTATTGTCCCAGCCGGTCATACTGGCCACCCAGCTGGATTTCGCCGTGTCGGTTGGGCAAGTAGATATAGCTGGGGATGGTTCTCGTTTGTCCAGCAGCTGATCGTTGGTCCAGGTGCTCGATGACGGAACCCATGGCAGGCCAGTCGTTGGCTGCGGCGTTGACGTTTGACGGTCCCCGCTCTGCCGCTGGCATGGGGTGGCCGGTCTGGATGTAGTGTGAAGCGTTGTGATCGTTCTGTGCGTGGTTGAGTGTTCGAATGACACAAAACTGGTCGGAGCAGTCTGCCAGCATGGGCAGGTGCTCACAGATTCGGATCTCCGGGTTACGGCCTGGGGTTGTCCTGAATGGCCCGCGAATGACCGTCTGGGCATCCGGTTTCATGTCAAATGTTTCGAGCTGGCTTGGTCCGCCGAACAGGTAGACGAAGAGAACGGATCGTGCCCGCGCTGGCTTCTTGTCGGGAGTCGCTTCCGCCTGCAGCAAGCTCGGCAGGTTCAGTCCAAACAGCCCAGCTCCGCCAACCTGGAGTAACTGTCGCCGAGTCACACCATGGCAGGCACTGCGTGGATTACTAAGTATCGAGAGCATGATGTCATACACAAAGTTGGCGAGGATTTGAGACTTATCCAATCGTAACTTTGAGCGACCGCTCTGTCACGCTTGACCTGCTCGGGGACTTGTTCTGGTGGAGTTGTTTTTTCCTGATTCCAGCTGGACGTTTTTCCCTTTTGGGTTTTCGAGCGGTATACTGTCTGGCAGTCCAGAGAGGGCTGGCCGGTGGTCTGCATCGGTCCCATTAGTCTCGATGTACCTCGGCAGGAAAGTGCACCATGTCCGAAAAAACAGATCCACGTCCATGTTCCGATTGTGATAATTCCGTCGATCGTCGTCGATTCCTGACAACGACTGCTGGGCTGGCACTGGCTGGGACGACCACCGCCATGCTGGTTCGTGGCAGCATGGTTCATGCAGCTCCAACACCCAAGAGTGCTGCGGAAACCGTGGTTGGTGAACTTTATACGACACTCACAGCGGACCAGAAGAAGGCCGTCGCGCTGGCCTGGGATGATCCCCGGCGCACGCGAGTCAACGCGAACTGGCATGTTGTCAGCCAGACGATTGGCGACTTCTTTAACAAGAGCCAGCAGGACTTGATCCGACAGGTGGTCAAGGATATCACCTCCGAGGATGGTTACGAGCGACTGATGAAGCAGATGGAAGACGATTACGGCGGGTTTCCCGAATACTCGATCGCGATCTTTGGCGATCCGGCCAAGGGACCGTTTGAATTCGAGCTGACCGGTCGGCACCTGACGCTTCGTGCCGATGGCAACAGCGTGCCAGGCGCGGCATTCGGCGGGCCACTGGTTTACGGTCACGGCGAACAGGGCAACCTGAAGGACAACCTCTTCTCGCACCTGACCGTGCGTGCCAATGAGGTCTTCAAGGCACTCGATTCGGATCAGCGCAAGAAGGCCCTGTTGTCCGACGCGCCGGGCGAAACTGCGGTGCAGCTGCGAAAGAACGTTGACAAGATTCCTGGCATCGCCGGCAGCGATCTTTCCAAGGATCAACAGAAGCTCGTGAAAGCTGTGCTCAAGGACATGCTCAGCACCTACCGCGAGGAGGATGTCAGCGAAGCGATGGAGATCCTCAAGGCGGGCGGTGGTATCGAAAGCACGAGGTTCGCTTTCTACTCGGGCGAGGATATCGACAACGATAAGGTCTGGGATGTCTGGCGGATTGAGAGTCCCACAGTGGTCTGTCATTTCCGTGGCGCACCGCACGTACACGCCTATATCAATATCCAGCGTCGGTCGTCGTGACGAACGGTCCGGAACCTGATCACCAAAGATCCCGGCGATAACAATGCCGAGAGCGATCCTCTGCGCACCGCGCTGGGAATCGCCGCGGTTGTTGTCGCTATTGACTCCTAACCTCTATCACCTGGTACATGCATGACAGATCGCATCATTCAACCGCGTCGTGACTTTCTCAAGCAGGCTGGCGGGCTGGCCGTTGCCACGACCTGTCTGCCGATTGCCGGTATGGACTTTGCTTCCGCAGCATTGGCCAAGAAGAAAACGCCAGAGACCCTGGTCTCGTTGCTCTACGAGTCGCTTAATGAAATCCAGCGGAAGGCAGTCTGCTTCGACTGGGATTATGTCGATCCGCAGCGAGGCCTGTTGCGGACGCGACTGGAGAACAACTGGAAGATCACACGCCCGTCGATCAAGAGCAGCTTCTTCACGGCTGATCAGCAGGTGTTGATGCGTGACATTTTCAACGGCATGACCAATCCGGAGTGGCTGGATCGCTGGGACCAGCAGCTGAATGATGACGTTGGCGGTTTTGGCCGAAACCAGTCGATCGCGATTTTTGGTGAGCCCGGTACAGACACATTTGAATTTGTCTTGGCCAGTCGCCACATGACGCTGCGATGTGATGGTAACAGTGCCGAGCATGTCGCCTTTGCCGGCCCGATTCTCTATGCGCATGAAGGCGAAGCGACTTACGAGGAACCGGAGCACCCCAATAATGTCTTCTGGCACCAGGCGCTGGAAGCGAACAAGTTGTTGGAGATGTTCAACGGCTCGCAGCGAGAGCAGGCGCTGGTAGTGAAAGGAATGCCGTCGGAGGAGCTGGTTGGTTTTCGTGGTAGCAAGGGCACGTTTGATGGCCTGCCGGTGACGGAATTCTCATCCGATCAGAAGGAACACCTGCAGGGTGTGTTGAAACTGTTACTGGAGCCATTCCGCAAGTCGGACCAGGACGAGGTGAACCGCTGTCTCAAGGTTCAGGGCGGTCTGGATCAATGTCACCTGGCCTTCTACAAGCAAAGCGACCTGGGGGACGATGGCATCTTCGACAACTGGCGACTGGAAGGACCCTCGTTCGTCTGGTACTTCCGTGGCACGCCACATGTGCATGTTTGGGTCAACGTGGCGGACACGGCCGAGATCAAGCTGAACAGCTATCAGGATTCGGTCGGCGTCTGAGCTTGTCGGCGCGGAGGCTGCAGAGAAGCAGCTTTAATTGTCGCCAATCACCGGCGGCGTGGGTGGATAGCAGCCCAGTTCCAGGTGGTTGCCGTCAGGGTCGAGGAAGAAAATCTGGGTCACGTTCGTCTGCGGAACGAGGGACTCCTTGTACTCGATGCCAAATTCTTCCAGCCGAGCCCGGGCAGCATCGATATCCGACACCTTGTAGGCGATGTGGTCCTTGCGCGTCTGCACTTCGCTCGCTTCAGGCGCCGGCTTATCACCAGGTTCGATCAGGTGGATCTGCACGCCGTGATTGAACAGCCAGGCGCCGGGGAAAGAGAATTCGGGACGTTCGATTTCTTCAAAGCCGAGTACATCACAATAGAAGCGTCGTGAAGCCTCCAGGTTGTGCGTGATATAGCTGATGTGATGAACCACTTCGATGGGAAGAGACGATGCCATAATTTGTCTGCCTGTTTAACTGCAGCCTGTTACTGTTTGACCACGTCCGGACAATGGAGCCGGAGTGCCGCCAGGAGTTGATCGACGACTGCTTCTAACCCGATGTCCTGGTTGATCTGTGTGAACACGAAAGGGCCATCGCCTCGCATCGAGATGCTGTCTCGCTTCATCACGTCGAGGTCGGCGTTGACCGCCTCGGCCAGGTCGATCTTGTTGATCACCAGCAGGTCGGACTGGGTGATCCCCGGGCCACCCTTGCGAGGTATCTTATCGCCACCGGCAACGTCAATCACGTAAATCGTGAAGTCCGCCAGTTCGCGGCTAAAGTCGGCTGCCAGGTTGTCGCCGCCCGATTCAATAAATAGCAGGTCGGGGCTGAAGCTTCGTGAGAGGCCTTCGAGGGCCAGCAGATTGGCTGAGATGTCCTCGCGGATGGCAGCGTGGGGACAGCCGCCGGTTTCGATTGCCACGATTCGCTCCGGTTCAAGTGCTTCATGACGCATCAAGAACTCGGCATCCTCGCGTGTGAAGATGTCGTTGGTGACCACGGCAATGTTGAGCGAGTCACGCAGTGCCCGGCAGAGTGCCAGCAACAAAGCTGTCTTGCCCGTTCCGACCGGGCCACCGATGCCGACGGTGAAGGAACGCTGGCTGAAGTCGCGGTCATCTACCAGGCTGTCGCGGTCGTCGAACACGCCAGGGTGGTCGAGATGGTCATGGCTATGGCCATGCATATGATCATCGCTGTCATCATGGCTGTGATCAGGACTGTCATCGTGACTGTGATCGTCTTCGTGCATGGCAGCGCAAGCTCCTGATATCCAAGGTCACGGTATTGTAATGCTCGCTGACTAGCTCTGGAACAACCGGGAATAAAGTCGATCGTGGTTGGCTTGCAGCAACTCGACCAAGGGTGCTGTTTGAGTGATCTCCTGCCAGGGCTGTTCGGTCCGGCCGCTGCTGAGTTGCTCGAGGTGCTCAGCCAACTCGTACTGCAATCGTTGACCGGCCAGGGGGCCGACAATATTGAGTCGCACGGCGGCGGAGATCATGTCGCGCAGCATGATAAAGAGGAACAGCTCGACCGCTCGCTGGGCCGGTAGTTCCAGTGCCCGGCAGACCACTCCGAAGAGCGGAGCAAGGTGTGCAGCCAGTTGGCCCTGGTGGACTTGTTCCTGCAGCGGGGTCAATTCAGCCAGGCGGAAGACCTTGATGGCGGTCGCCAGCAGGGCCTGTCCCTGGGCTCGGCTGGCACGGTTCGCAACGTGGTTGCTGAGGGTGGCATTGGCCAGCTCGTCAACGTCGCTCAGTGGCACGTCCTGGCGATGTGCGGCGACGAGCAGGGGCAAGGTTCCACGGGTGGTCTGCCGCAGCACGGTGACGAGGAAAACCCTTAAATCCTCGGCTGATTGCAGCTCTTTCCATTGAAAAGCGGCTTCAATACCTGAGGAATGGGCAAAAGAGCCGACTGGGAAAGCCGAATCGGCCAACTGCAGGCAGAGAAGCTCCTTCTGAAACTCGTTTTTTTCTCTGACCACAGGCTTACCTATCTTAACTGACTCTCACAGGAGGAACATCGAGATCAATAGGAGTGGTGAAAAACGGCGTTTTATGAACAACAGGTCAATCTGGATATGCCCATTTTGCGAAACAGAGTGTAGCACGTTAGTGCGCCTGAGATAGATACGGTTAGGTTGTTCCTGTCGTGTCGCAATGGAGGCGACTTTGGACGCCTAGTTACTTTCGCGGTCCTATTATGGAGTGAGAAGGCCTGAAAATGAGAACCACACTTAAAAAATGTACATGGGTATTTTCGCTGTTTGCGATGACCCTGTTTGCGACAGCGGGCCTACAAGCCCAGGACGACGGCGGACGCACGAAACTGGATTGGGGCGATTGGCCCGGTTCGGTGACAGTGGGTGCCGGTGTTCGAGCCAGTTTTAACAGCCAAGACGGAGCTGCTCCTGATGGCGGTTGGGATTCGGATTTCAATATCGACAACGCTCGTCTTTACATTGGAGCCACGGGACACGATATCCTCGGCCTGGAACTGAACTTTGACATCAACAATGCTCAGGGTTTTGGTACTGGAACGGAAGCCGGCGAATTTCGCGTGCTGGATGCCATCCTGAAGGTAGAGTTCGGTGACCTGGTCAACATCTGGATGGGGCGTATGATTGCTCCCAGTGATCGTGCCAACCTGAGTGGTCCGTACTTCCAGAACAACTGGTCGTTCCCGTTCACTCAGTTTGGTTACTACAACATCTTCCAGGGTCGTGACGACGGTGCGATGGTGCACGGTTCGGCCAAGGAAGGCAAGTTCGAGTACGCCTTGGGTGCTTATGATGGCTACGACGCTCCGGCTGGTGACGACAACGTCATGGTTGCTGGTCGTTTCAGCTATAACTTCCTTGAGAACGAAGCTGGCTACTACAATTCCAGCACGTATCACGGAACCAAAGAGCTCCTGACTGTTGGTTTTGCTTTCCAGAACCAGCAGGATGCCGTCGCAATTGGCGATGACTATGACGCTTACAACTTCGACCTGCTCTACGAGCGGCCGACGTCCAGTGGCGGCGTGGTTACCATTGAAGCGGCTTACTACGAGTTTGATGGTACTGGCAGTGCCAACAGCAATGGCAATAGCTACTTCATTCTGACCAGCTACATGCTGGCGAAGGAATATGCTATGGGCGCGCTGACTGGCCGAGTGGTGCCGTACTTCCGTCACCAGGAATACAGCCGAGACGCGGCTGATGCTGGTGCACGTACTCGAAGTAACGACTTCGGTATGCACTACGTCATTCACGGGCACAACGCCCGCCTGACGCTGGAATACACCGATTTTGACACGTCGACCTCTTCGGAGAACGACGAAGTCAAGCTTGGTATGCAGCTCCAGTTCTAGGATGCTGAGGACTTTCGATGCCTAGTTAACCGGCATCGAATGCCTTGAACCTAGGCAAATACGCCACCGGTGGTGTTCATTGAACACTGCCGGTGGTTTTTTTATGCGCACTAAGTTGTTGGGCGAACGGCACTTCCGCACATCATCCCTGCTCTGCCGGCCCAGCTTGGCACCGGATTTGCTCTTTTTAAGCTGAAATGCTGTTTCATCACAGGCAGCACTTTGCCGACGTCGACTCTGGCCTGGGCTGGGTAAGGCGACTCGGTTCCTCTGCTCCCAAACCTGAAAGGCGGAAGTGATCCAGAATGAAGGTAAACAACCTACTACTCGTACTCTTATGTTCCTTGCTGATGGCCATTGGCTGCGGCAAGGGTGAAGACAAACCCAAGGACGCTGCTGCTCCCGCGGGTGGCAGCTCGACAGCGGAGAATATCCCTGATACCACTCCGGAATCCGAAGATGCTAAGGACCAACCGGCTCCAGTGGCTGACACAGTTAAGGACGAACCGGCTCCAGTGGCTGGCACAGTCAAAATTGGCGTGCTCCATTCGTTGAGTGGTACGATGGCTATCTCGGAAGCCTCCTTGAAGGATGCTGTTGAGCTGGCTGTTGAAGAGATCAACGCAGCTGGTGGTGTGCTCGGTAAAATGATTGAGATCGTGGCTGTTGATCCGGCCAGTGACTGGGACCTGTTTGCTGAAAAGGCTGAAGAGCTGATTCTGCAGGAGCAAGTTGCGGTTACTTTTGGTTGCTGGACCTCGGTCAGTCGTAAGTCGGTGCTTCCGAAGTACGAAGACAACAACGCCCTGCTTTTCTACCCCGTGCAGTACGAGGGTGAGGAACAGTCGTTGAACGTTTTCTACACGGCAGCGACTCCCAACCAGCAGCTGATTCCAGCAGCTCAGTACATGATGGGTGAGGACGGTGGCGAGTGTAAGAAGTTCTATCTGCTCGGAACTGACTATGTCTTCCCGCGGACCGCTAACAAGGTCCTCAAGGCATTCCTCAAGTCGGAAGGTGTTGCCGATGAGAACATCATCGAGGAATACACTCCTTTCCATCACCAGGACTACCAGACGATTGTTGGAAACATCAAGGATTTCGCCGCCAGTGGCGACGCTTGTGTTCTTTCCACGATCAATGGTGACAGCAATGTGCCGTTCTACAAGGAATTCGCCAATCAGGGCCTGAGTTCCACGGACTGCCCGATCATGGCATTCTCGGTTGCCGAGGATGAACTGCGGGCAATGGACGTACCTCCGCTGGTCGGCCACCTCGCTGCCTGGAATTACTTCCAGAGCATCGATACGCCTGAGAACCTGCAGTTCGTCAACGCTTTCAAGGCCAAGTTCGGTGCTGATCGCGTGACGGATGATCCGATTGAAGCCGCCTACTTTGGCGTCTACGTCTGGGCCGCCGCAGCTGAAAAAGCTGGCAGCTTCGAAGTAGATTCCGTTCGTGAGGCGGTTTATGGCCTGGAGTTTGATTCCCCAGGTGGCAAGAAGCGAATGCACACGGATAACCAGCATACGCTGAAGCCAGTTTATATCGGTGAGATTCTCCAGGACGGTCAGTTCCGGATTGTCTATGAAAGCGACGGGCTGGTGTCACCTGACTCCTATAGCTCGTACTTGCATACCGATGGCAACATCCCCGCCCCGACTGGCGGACCCAAGTAGTTACCCCTGGTGTTTTAACGACGTGTGATATTCTCGCGTGACTTCTCGAGTTCGCGCGATAGATGTCGACGAACGTATCGAGGAGAGTATAAAGGACTATACTCTCCTCGAACGTGTCGTCCACTTGGATTGATCCAAGTGGGCGTTTTGTCGTTCATGGCAGACGCTCTTTTCGTTTGCGAAGGAATCTTGAGCCTTGCGGTCCGGTCCTCTCTCTTACTTGGCGATCATCGTCGCTGTGGCAGTATCGTTCTGCCCAAGCCTGGTTTCAGCTCAGCAGCCAGACCCGGATACTGAGCTGCGCAGTACGATCCAGCAGGTCGTAAGCGGCTCGACCGACGAGAAGATTGCGGCCATCGGCATCCTGACTGAGTCGCGGGATCCGCGAATCCTGGCAGTCCTGGAGAACTTCAAGCTGGGCCTGTTCTTCACGCTCCAGGACGAACTGGTGCTCTGCCCGAAATTCGACACCGACAAGGAGGGCAACCGCACAGGCCAACTGCAGGACTTCCTGACAGCTGAATCACTGATAGGGCCCAATGGCGAACATCGTGTCGTATCCAAGCGGGACCTCGAGGACGTCGTTGTTCCTCGCAAGGCTCGACGTGACCTGGCCGATGCTATCCGCGTTCACGAACTTTACGGTTCCGATCTCGATCGTCGATTGTCTGCCGTCCAGCGACTTGGCCTGAGTGGCAATCTGGCGTTCATGGAATTGCTTGAGGAAGTTGCTGCGGCCGAGAACCCCAGGCGCATCACCTACGCCGCCAACGAGGGGGTCTGGTTGCTCAAGCTGGGCGACCCTGACAACAGCCGTGAAGATCTTATCGCCGCAGCCCGGCAACTGGGCGATATGCGGAGTGCGCGTGGGGCAACCAGGCTGGTCGATGTGGTTGAGTTGCTCGACCAGCAGGAAGCGGATGGCCAGTCTGTCGACGAGGAATTGAGAACGGTTTTCCAGCAGCAGCTGACAAACATCAAGACATACCAGGACCGAGTTGGCCTTATGAAGGATGTCTTCAATGGCATCTCCACCGGTTCAGTCCTGGTCCTGATTGCCCTCGGACTGGCAATCATCTTCGGCCAGATGGGTGTGATCAACATGGCCCACGGCGAACTGGTGATGCTGGGTGCCTATTCCACATACATCATGCAGCTCTGGTTTGGCCACACACCTGAAGTGCCGAATAACTGGTTCTTTATCGCAGCTCTTCCCGCCTCCTTCCTGATCGCCGCTTTCATCGGTCTGTTGATTGAATGGCTCGTGGTGCGGCACCTCTACGATCGGCCACTCGAGTCGCTGCTGGCGACCTGGGGCGTGGGATTGATCCTGATCCAGTTCATTCGCGCCGGGTTCCCCTGGTCGGGAGCTGACTGGGCGGAAAATCTGCCGGATTTCCTGATCTGGGGAGGCTTTGGCGACAATATCGGTGTCAACAGCCCCACCTGGCTGGTGGGTGCCGCGGACGTGATGACAGATCTTAGCTTGCCCTACAACCGGATCTTTATCATCGCCTTCACTCTCGTTGCCGTGCTGGCCATTGCCTGCCTGATGCGCTACACGCGATTGGGTTTGCGGATCCGGGCGACAGTGCAGAATCGCGACACCGCGGCCAGCCTGGGGGTGCACACGCGGCGGGTTGACCGGTACACGTTTGCGATCGGTTCCGGCCTGGCCGGGATCGCGGGATATGCTCTGACCTTGATTGCCGGTGTCACGCCTGACATGGGACAGAACTATATCGTCGACTCCTTCCTGGTTGTGGTCACTGGCGGTGTTGGCAAGCTGGCAGGTAGTGTTTCAGCAGGTATGGGCGTCGGTGTGGTCAACAAGTTCTTTGAACCGATCACTTTCGGGTCAGCATTATTCTGGGTCGGCCTGGCTGTGCTGGTTTCCACCTGGATTATCCTTGTCCGTCGCGCCAAGCGAATCGACCCGACGCTCGTCAAAAAAGCTGTCTTCCTGCCGCCGCTGTTCGTTTACCAAAACCGGAAACAGCGCGGCCTTGTCCGGCTGCTGCTGGTGATGGCCGCCGGTGGAGTGCTGATGTGGACCGTCAGCAGAGCTGGATTCGATCACATGCTTGTGATTCGTGAGGATGGCGGCTCCGTTAAAGCTGGCCAGAGATTATTGATCGCAGACCAGCATGGCACACGGCAGGTGGTTGGATTTGGTAGCGAATCCCCGCCCGGCAGTGATCCAGCAGCTTCCAAGCCTGACAGCACTGTCGAACTAGGAGACATTTCAAGGCCGGCCATGGCCCGCCGGCTGACCGCTGCCATCAAGCAGCTGAAGTTGCGCGGTGTGCGCGCTTCCGTCGACGGAGACCGGATCTTCATTCGTGGCAGTACCATGATTGTCCTGACGTCTGACCAGGACGCGCTCGGTGTGTCTGCTCGCAGGCGCGAAGGATATCGCTCCAAGCCGGGTCCGGTCTCTGCGAGATTACCAGGTGGAAGTGAATTCCTGGCTCAACCAGTGCAGACGATCTGGGCCAAAGTGCTGGTGCTAATATTGGTGATGCTGTTTATCCAGTGGCGGCCGGCTGGGCTGTTCCCACCGCGCGGGAGGCTCGCCGATGATTAGCCATGAAAAACGCCAGGTCTTCCGCCATTGGCAAGACTCCGCTGTGCAGGCAGTTAACCACGGCATGCCCTGGTTTAGCCTGATCCTGGCACTGATCATCGTGCCGTTTCTCTACCTCTCCGGCGAGATGGAGATCGTCACAGTCAACATGTTGGGCCGCTATCTCTGTTTTGCAATCGTGGCTGTCAGCCTCGATTTGCTCTGGGGCTATACCGGCCTGCTCTGCCTCTGCCAGTCGCTATTCTTCGCCCTCGGTGGATATGCCATGGGTATGTACCTGGCACATCACGGCGGCCCGGAAGGGGTGATCGATGCCAGTGGCTGGAAACTGCCAGCCTGCTTGCACGTCGTCTACCCGGCCGCCGTCTGGGAGACGGAAGAATACTGGCAACTTCCCTTCTTCTGGAAACCGTTCTTCTGGTTTGAATCTGCCACCATCCTGGGCTTGCTTGTTCCCGGCATAGTCGCCCTGGTCATCGGATTGTTTATCTTCCGCAGTCGTGTCCGCGGCGTCTTTTTCGCCATCCTCACCCAGGCTCTCACGCTGGCCGTCTGGCTGGTGTTCTGCATGAACAATATGAAGCTCTGTGGCACAAACGGGCTCACGCGATTTGAGCGTGTGGGGCCATTTTTTGACCCTGAGCAGGGAGCCAACACAGCAAAACTTGTGATCCTGCTGACCGCCGTGGTCGGCCTCAACCTGCTGATCCTGGTACGAGCTATCATGAGCCGGGTTGGCAGTATCAGTCTGGGAAACAGCTGGAAGGATCCCAAGCGACTGGGAGTCCTTGCTGGCTGCCTGGCTGTCGGGCTGGGCGCGGCTGTTTGGATCCAGAGCTATATTGCCGGCAATTTTGCTGACCTCAACGAGCTCAAGGATGACGGCGTTAAGTTCGCGCTCTACCTGGTGACCGTGGTTGCGCTGATCGATGTCTACTTGTTCTGCAAGTACATCGTCGACTCGCGCTTGGGACGAGTCCTGATCGCAGTTCGCGACCGGGAAAGCCGCCTGCGGTTTTCCGGCTACCAGCCCTATGTCTACAAGGCCTTCATCTTTTCCATCTCAGCCATGATCGCCGGCCTGGCTGGCATGCTCTATGCACCCCAGATGGGCATCTTTACGCCAACCAACCTGGAACCCAAGGAGTCGATCCTGGTTGTCATCTGGGTCGCTGTTGGTGGCCGCGGTACATTGGCCGGCCCCATTATCGGTGCGCTGGCGGTGAACCTCATTTACAGCCAGCTGACCAGTAGCGCGCCTGACACCTGGCCATTCGTGCAGGGTGGCTTGTTCGTTGCCGTCGTGCTGATGTTTCCCGATGGCCTGATTAGCCTCTGGTATCGAATCACCGGGAAAGGAGCGGCTGCTGATGAGGATCAGCCGACCGACGAGGATGACCGAGTGGATTCTGTGGCCATGATGCAAGAACGACTGCAACGTGTTGCCAATATTCAGCGACTGCAGACGGACAAATCGCAAATCCAGGCGGAGATCGTCTCGGTGCATGACCTGACCGTTGTCTTCGACGGTTTCAAGGCGCTCGATATCGACCATTTCGCAGTGCCGCACTACATGCTGCAGGTGATCATTGGTCCTAACGGGGCGGGCAAGACCACGCTCTGTGACGTGATCAGTGGCAAGACCCGTCCCACCACAGGGCGCGTGCTGTTCAATGGCGCGGATATCACCGAGGCCAGCGAGGCAGACATTGCCCGTCTTGGCGTGGGGAGAAAATTCCAGACGCCGACAGTGTATGACAGCCTCAGCGTCTATCAGAACATGGAGCTGGCCCTGCCCAATTGCCAGGGCCTGGCCCATAACCTGTTCCGGATGACAACCGCTACTCAGCGAGATCGCATTCACCAGATGCTCGAACGGGTCCGGCTGGATGACGATATGAATCGCCAGGTGAAATACCTCAGCCATGGCCAGCGGCAATGGCTGGAGATCAGCATGCTGATTCTCTCCGATCCAAAGCTGTTGCTGGTGGACGAACCGGCTGCCGGACTGACCGACGAGGAGACGGTGCTGACGGCCGAGCTGCTGCTGGAGCTGCAGGAAGATCACAGCATCATTGTGATTGAGCACGATATGGAATTTGTCCGCATGCTCAGTGCACCGGTGATGGTACTGAATGAGGGCCTGATCATGGCCTCGGGTACAATGGAGGAAGTCCAGGCGGACGAGCGAGTTGTGGAGGCTTACCTGGGTCGCTAGCTTTTTCGCGGCACCCTGACAGGTGGAACAAGACCATGTTGAAGATCAACGAATTATCGTTCTCCTACGGCGCCATCCGGACGTTGCAGGATGTCTCGATGGACTTCCAGGAGTCGAGCATCACCTGCGTGGTAGGCCGCAACGGCGTTGGTAAAACAACCTTGCTCAAGAACATCATGGGCGTGCTGCAACCGAGCGGCGGATCGCTTTATCTTGGCGACCAGGATGTGACGGGAATGAGTGCCTACCAGCGTGCGCATGCCGGACTGGGGTTGGTGCCACAGGGACGCCAGGTGTTTCCTAAACTGACCGTCGAAGAGAACCTGCTGGTCGGGCTCGAGTCGCATCCGAAACGTTCACGGAAGATCCCAGCGTCTGTGCTGGAGATGTTTCCCGTGCTGGGAGAGATGCTCAAGAGGATGGGTGGCGACCTCTCGGGCGGACAGCAACAGCAGCTGGCAATTGCCAGGGCCCTGGTTGGCGAGCCGCGGGTGCTGCTGCTGGACGAGCCGACCGAGGGAATTCAGCCCAACATTATTCAGCTGATTGGCCGCGTCCTAAGTGACCTGGTTGAACAGCATGGGATGACTGTCGTGCTGGTAGAACAGTACCTGGATTTTGTCCGTGAATTCGGACACAACTTTTACATCATGAATCGAGGTCGCGTGGTCGCCGACGGTGAAACCGAGAATCTGACCGACGAGCTGGTCTCGCAGTATCTGAGCGTGTGATCCATCCTTCCACCTGCCCGAGGCCTTGAGCTGATGATTTCCCCGCCGGTTGGTCACGGGTTGCTCGAATTGTCGCATGTTGCCGGCAAGACCGAGGTAACTCGCTGCCAGGCACACAGCCCCTTGAAGCTACTCACCCCCCGTGGACGGCACGAGGCGGCCTGGGTCTATACCAGTACTTTTGGCGGTGGCATGGTGGCGGGTGATCAGACCGAGTTGCAAGTGCGTATGAAACCTCAGGCCCGCTGCGTGCTTACCACCCAGGCCTCCAGCAAGATCTATCGCGATCCCCAGCAGCGTGGCTGCCGGCAGCTGGTCGAAGTGGATGCGGAATCTGAATCGCTGCTGGTTGTGGCCCCCGACTACGTGACCTGTTTTGCTGAAGCGAGTTTTCGCCAGCAACAGGACTTTCGACTCGATCCACAAGCGTCCCTGGTCGTGGTCGATTGGTTGACCAGCGGCCGTCGCTCGTTTGGTGAATCATGGGATTTCAGTCGCTACCAGAGTGGTCTGAATGTGCATGTCGATGGCCAGCACGTGCTGAGTGACACGTTGCTGCTGGATAACAGAGATGGTCCAATCGATGGTCCCTTTCGACTGGGTCGCTTCCATTGCATCGGACTGATGCTGCTGGTTGGCCCCCAGGTTGAGCCAGCGGCACGGCAATTGTGCGAACAGGTGACCGCCAGACCGGTGGAGCCGGGCGCGGAATTGATCGAGTCTGTCAGCGAACAGTCCTGGGGTGCTGTCTACCGGATTGCCGGAATATCGACTGAGCCCGTTGCTGCACGCCTGCGCGAGAGGTTATCTTTCTTGAAGCCGCTACTGGGTGATGAACCCTGGGCGCGAAAATGGTAATTACGGAGTGGAATCATGCATTTATCGCCGCGTGAAACCGAAAAACTTATGCTGCACCAGGCTGGTGCCCTGGCCCAGAAACGACTGGCCCGGGGTGTCCGTTTGAACTATCCGGAGGCGGTGGCGCTGATTGCTACCCAGCTGCTGGAGATGATCCGCGATGGTCGCTCGGTGGCGGAGCTGATGAACCTCGGCCGCCAGATGCTCGGTCGCCGGCAGGTCATGGACGGTATTGCCGAGATGGTTCACGAGGTGCAGGTCGAAGGAACTTTTCCTGATGGGACCAAGCTGGTCACGGTCCACCATCCGATTGCTGCTGAAGATGGCAATCTGGAACTGGCACTCCAGGGCAGCTTTCTGCCAATCCCCGACCTGGCTGCATTTGTTGACTCGGCCTCATCGGATCCGATCCCTGGTGCTTACAGCTGTGATGATGAAGAGATCACGCTCAACGAGGGCCGCGAGACAGTCACGCTGCCGGTCACCAACTCGGGTGATCGACCGATCCAGGTCGGCAGCCATTATCACTTTGTCGAGACAAATCCGGCACTCAGCTTCGATCGTGATCAGGCCTATGGCTGCCGCCTGGATATTCCAGCTGGGACCGCTGTGCGATTTGAGCCTGGTGAGACGAAGACTGTCACGCTGGTCGAGATTGCCGGCAAGCGGGTCATCCGTGGTGGCAATAACCTGGCCGACGGGGCAGTCAGCGAGGAGGGTCGGGCGCAGACGCTGGCCAACGTGGCCGAACAGAAGTTTGGTCATGAGCCTGCCTGAATCGCACGAGCACACAAAAAAGGAAGAGCCTGATGGCATACAAGATTAGCCGATCTGACTACGCAGAGATCTTTGGCCCCACCACTGGCGACCGAGTCCGACTTGGTGATACCGCGCTCACGCTCGAAGTCGAGAAGGACTACACCGTCTATGGTGATGAGTGCAAGTTTGGTGGCGGCAAGGTGCTGCGGGATGGCATGGGTCAGGCCTCGGGTGTCTCCCAGGCAGATGCACTCGACCTGGTAATTACCAATGCCCTGGTGGTCGATTATGACGGCATCTACAAGGCTGACATCGGCATCAAGGATGGCCGCATCGCGGGGATCGGCAAGGCCGGTAACCCCGATATGATGGCCGGAGTGAATGAAGAGATGGTGATCGGTGTGACGACCGAAACGATCGCTGGCGAGGGTCTGATCCTGACCGCTGGTGCTCTCGATACCCATATCCACTTTATCTGCCCACAGCAGATCCACGAGGCGATTGCAAGTGGCGTCACCACGATGCTGGGTGGCGGTACTGGACCGGCCACCGGAACATGTGCCACGACCTGTACGCCGGGCGAAGCGAACATTCGCATGATGTTGCAGGCCACCGATGACCTGCCGCTGAATTTTGGCTTCCTCGGCAAGGGGAACAGTTCCAAGCCGGAGGGGCTGGCTGAACAGATTGTGGCGGGCGCGGTGGGGCTCAAGTTGCACGAGGATTGGGGCACTACCCCGGCCACGATTGACAACTGCCTGACGGTGGCCGAGCAGTTTGACGTGCAGGTGGCGATCCATACCGACACGCTTAATGAGTCGGGTTTTGTGGAGCAGTCGATTGCAGCCTTCAAGGGCCGCACGATTCATACTTACCACACCGAGGGAGCGGGTGGTGGTCATGCGCCGGATATCATGCGGGTTTGTGGTGAGGAGAACGTGCTGCCGAGTTCTACGAACCCGACTCGCCCCTTCACCGTCAACACGATCGATGAGCATCTTGACATGTTGATGGTCTGCCATCATCTCGACAAGAACCTGCCAGAGGACGTGGCCTTTGCCGAAAGCCGTATCCGTGGTGAGACGATTGCGGCCGAGGATATCCTGCACGATCTTGGCGCCATCAGCATCATGGGCTCCGACTCGCAGGCCATGGGGCGAGTTGGTGAGGTGATCTGCCGGACCTGGCAGACGGCCAGCAAGATGCGTCAGCAACGAGGAACACTGGCGGAAGATTCCGATCAGAATGACAACCAGCGGATCAAGCGATACGTGGCCAAGTACACGATCAACCCGGCGATTGCGCACGGCATGTCACACGAGATTGGATCGGTGGCAACGGGCAAGCTGGCCGACCTGGTGTTATGGAAGCCTGGATTTTTTGGCAGCAAGCCGGAACTTGTGATCAAGGGTGGTGTGATTGCCTGGTCACAGATGGGTGACCCCAACGCGTCGATACCCACACCGCAGCCGGTATTTATGCGACCGATGTTTGGTAGTTTTGGCAGAGCGGCGAGTCCGATTTCCATTGCCTTTGTGAGCCAGGCGTGCCACGAGGATGGTCGGGCGACAGGTTATGGTTTGAAAAAGCGGATTGAGCCGGTCATCGGCTGTCGCTCGGTGACGAAAAAGGACATGAAGCTGAATCATGCCACGCCTGAGATCACGATTGATGCGGAGACGTTTGAAGTGACCGCTGACGGAGAGTTACTGACCTGTGAGCCAGCCCAGTCGCTACCGCTGGCCCAGCGGTATTGTCTCTTCTAGAGGCTGAAGGTCAGGCAATCACATCGTGTACCGGCTCGCCTTCCAACGCGATGGGAATCTCATTGTCGAACTCATCGCGGATGGTCATATGAGGATCCAGCCCCAGCAGCTGGTAGACGGTAGCGACGTAGTCAGCTGAGCTGACGGGTGAATCGATCGGCCAGGCAGCGTGGTTGTCACTCTGGCCATGGATATGGCCCTTTTTCACGCCGCCGCCGGTCAGCAGGATAAAGCCGCACTGGGTCCAGTGATCGCGGCCACCGTTTGGCTTGACCCAGGGAGTTCGACCCATTTCGCCCATCACGATTACCAGCGTGGAGTCGAGCATACCGCGTTCATCCAGGTCCTGGATCAGGGCACTGTAGTTCTGGTCCAGCGTCGGCAGGTTAAAGTTCTTCAGCAGGTCGAAGTTGTTGCCATGGGTGTCCCACTGGCCGGCGCCAATACCGGCGTGGTATTCCGATTCGGTGGTCACGCCGACGAATTTCACGCCCGCCTCCACCAGCCGGCGGGCGGTCAACATGCAGTTGCCAAACAGGTTGTGGCCGTAGCGATCCCGGGTCTGCTTGTTCTCACTGGCCAGGTCAAACGCGTTGTGTGTTTTCTGGGAGCTGATCAGGTCGAAGGCCTGTTGCTTGTAGAAGTTGAGATCACGTATTTCAGTCGACCTGCCGACGCGGGCAATGTCGTCATTTAACTGGGCCAGCAGTCCGCGGCGGCTATCGAGTCGGTCGAGGGTGATGTCGGGCAATTCGCTCAGCGACGGCAATCGCGGCTCAGCAAATGGAACGGCGGGGTCGACATGTGAGTTGCGACCGTCAGCCTCGTCCTTGCGGAAGCTGGCCTCATAGCTGGTGAACATGGGATCGTAGCGACTGCCAAGGAAGCCACCATAGGGACCGGCGCGTCGCTTGCCCTGGCTGTGACCGGGGTGGGTGGGCATCCAGATGAACGAGGGGACATCCTTGGAACGGATACCGGCGTATTGCATCACCGAGCCGATGCAGGGATGGTCGGTCGGCTTGGCGACGTTGTTGACGATGACCGGGCCGGAGTAGCCGGTCAGCATGTTGTAGGGGCTGTGGGTGTTGTAGAGGTGTGTGTGCGTGCGGATCAGCGAGCTGTGGTGCATCAGCTTGGAGGTCAACGGCAGGTGTTCACAGACTTGCAGGCCGGGCACGCTGGATGAGATCGGTTTGAACTCGCCGCGGATGTTATCCGGGGCGTTGGGCTTCATGTCGAACATATCCTGGTGGCTGGGGCCACCGATCAGGTTGACCAGGATGATCGACTTGGCGGGTCCTGAGGCAGCTGCGGAGGCTTCGGCAGCGAGCAGGTTGGGGAGGCTGAGTCCGAGCGCGGAGATGGCACCGGCCTGCAGCACTTCACGACGGCTGAGTCCGTCACAAAGTTGATGTCCGTTGCCAAGCAGTCGCAGCATTCCAGTAATCCGTGCTCTAGAGTAACTCCGTGATTGCCGTTCCGCCGGGGATCAAGGGGACCGGGCGGCCGCTGGTATCTTCAATCATCGTCTCATAATCAATGCCCAGGTGGCGGTAGACCGTGGCTAGCAGGTCGTTCGGGTCCAGCGGTCGATCCTGGGGATGCTCGCCCTTGAAATTCGTCGAGCCAATCACCTGCCCCGTGCGCATGCCGCCGCCAGCCACCAGGACAGACATGGCCCCCGGATAATGGTCCCGCCCTGGCTGCATGATCTTCGACGCGGTCCCCTTCTGAGAATTGATCCGCGGAGTCCTGCCAAATTCACCACTCACAATCAACATCACCTTCTTGTCCAGTCCCCGTGCGTAGAGATCCTCCACCAGGGCAGCGATCGCCTGGTCGAAGACCGGCAGCCGGGCTCGTGTATCGTCGTACAAGTGACCGTTAACCGCGTGAATATCCCAGTTACCGATTGCACCCGGGATCGAAGGGTTCTGCATCTGCATGGTGACAAAACTTGTGCCAGCTTCGACCAGTCGGCGGGCCAGCAACGCTCGCTGACCCCACTTGTGCCGACCATACTTGTCCCGTGTGGCCTCGTCTTCCTGGTTGATGTCAAAAGCCTGCTTGGCCTTCTCGCTGGTCAACAGGTTGATCGCCTGCTGCTGGAACTGGTCAATCGAGTCCATGATGCCCGTGCGGTCGACATCGCGGCGCAGACCATCAAAGGCAGCCAGCAAGGCTTGGCGGTCATCCAGCCGGTCACGCAGGTCGGGTGCCAGCGAGAGATTGTTGACCTTGAAGTTGGGCTGATTGGGATCTCCACCGACGACGAACGGCAGGTAGGCGGAACCCAGGCTGGCGCTCCCGCCACCGTAGACATTGTTGGCGCTGCCGACGTAAACCGGCATGGCAGGATCACGCCGGCCCTGCAACATCTTGGCGACCACCGGTCCCAGGCACGGATACTGAGCCAGTGGTTCCAGCGGCTTGAGCGGGTTGTATCCGGACAGGAACCGCCCTGCTCCACCAGCATGGTTGGCGAAGCCGTGGGAAATCGAGCGGATAATATTGAAGCGATCCGCAACCTTGGTATGCAGCGGCAGCAGCTCGCAGATGTCCATTCCTGCAACGACTGTCTGG
>Ga0209402_10000227_pt1 | contig 71607 bp, 37 predicted proteins | sample ArcticOcean_MG_C_3_FD_187437 | JGI IMG/M metagenome (GOLD analysis project Ga0209402, IMG submission 187437) | Marine microbial communities from western Arctic Ocean - ArcticOcean_MG_CB8_126 (SPAdes) (version 2) | ecosystem: Environmental > Aquatic > Marine > Oceanic | place: Arctic Ocean... | reverse complement strand
CCGGGGGAATATACGGTCACGTTCGAGAAGGCCATGGCTGCCCTTGAGGATCCCGGTATGGCCCCAGCCGATCTGTCTGCTTCAGACGACCCGCTGGCGAAGTACACGGGCGAAGATGCACCAACCGCCAGTGTGTCTGAGACGAATGCCGCATTCAATTTCGACCTCAAGTCGCAACCTTAGATACGTCCAAGTCCTGAGGCCTCATATCTGTTCTTTGTTTAGTTTCACAAGTTGGGGGAAATGGCCATGAAGAAGCGAAAAGCGTTCACGCTGATTGAGTTGCTCGTGGTGATCGCCATTATCGCAATCCTGATCGCCCTTCTACTACCAGCCGTGCAGCAGGCGCGGGAGGCCGCACGACGGTCGCAATGCAAGAACAACCTGAAGCAGATGGGACTTGCCCTCCATAATTACCTTGACGTGTCGAACGAGGTATTTCCCCGCGGCGCATACGTCGCGCGGGGACTAAGCTGCTGCTGTAACAACTCAGACTGGGGTAAATCCCACACCGTACACGTGATGCTCCTGCCGTTCCTCGATCAGGGGCCGCTGTATGACAAGTTCGACTTCAATATCCCTGTTTATTCGGGCGTTAACGCCGGTCTCCTCAGCACGAAGATCTCGACGTACCTTTGCCCCAGTTCAGCCTACCACATTATGCAGACTCACAGTCTGCGCGGCGCCGTTCAGGTACACCCACATAATTACCCGGGTGCCGGCTCACATCACGGCTGGGGAGGTTGCGGCCGTCACGACAATACACAGAGCAATGGCGTCTTCGCGTTGCGACGCGGCATTCAGGAGCAAAGTGGTGCCGGAGCCGATGGTGCAATGAGGCTGGCCGGAGTCTTGGACGGAACGAGCCAGACGATGGCGTTTTCTGAGACGGCACAGCGTCGGTACACGGTGCGCCAGAGCAACCCAAACTCCGGCTGGGAGCTGTTTCGCGGCCGAGGGTGGGGTGACCCCTTTTACAACAGCACGCTTTTTTCAATTGGGGAGAGGTCAACACCGAACAGCAGAGTCTCGCAATATGGCGGGTACAACGCGAGCAATGCGACAAGCTACCACACGGGAGGTGTTCACGTCTTATTCTGTGATGGTGCTGTCAAGTTCGTCTCAGAAAGTATAAACGGTAATACTTGGTACGCCTTGGGAACTCCACACCGTGGAGAGGTACCAGGTCAGTTTTGACTTGCGGGGCGACCCGAAACCAATGCCAGACCTCAGGGGCCGGAAAGCGCAAACCGGCCCTCGATAACCGTCAATCGACGTGACACGGGTATATCGAACAATTCCTCGACATCTCGCCCCGGCCAGTGGATTCGGATTGTGTCTATCCGCGCGAGGTTGCCCGTAGCAAATGGCACTCGATAATCACTGGCTGCCTGAAAGCTGTCACCTGAAGTGACTCGGCGGGTGACCCACCTGCCGGCCAGTTGCATGTCGACCCGCACGCCGCGTGGATCGCGAGCGGCATCGATACCAATGAGTTGAACCGACACGTTGCCCTTCGCGGTGGTTGAATCATTCCGCAGCAATGCAACTGGTGAGCCGAGTGACGTGACAACCAGGTCTTCGTCGCCGTCGTTGTCCAAATCTCCGATGGCAGTGGCGCGTCCAACCCGTGCCATGCGAAGCCAGTCACCGGAAATTGAAGAGACGTCGAGGAATCGCTGTCCGCGGTCGTTCAGGAGTAACTGCGAGGTCATCTCATACTCATAGTCGAGATTGAGCGTCGACAGATCCCAGACGTGTCCGTTGGCAACGAATAAATCAAGGTCCCCGTCCAGATCGAAATCACTGAAACACACTCCGAAGCCCAGCATGGGCCGGGTGACACGATCGAGGCCCATTTCACTGTTGCGCGGCACAAAGCCGGAGTTACCCGAGCCGACAAACAGGTCGTATGGCTCGTGCTGGAAGTTGGTGACCAGAAGATCGAAGTGTCCGTCTCCGTTGCAGTCACCGCAGGCGACTCCCATCCCCGAACGCGCCCGTCCGTCCGCGCCGAAGGCGACACCATTAATCAGCCCGGATTCCCGGAACCGAAATTCGCCCTCGTTTACAAAGAGCAGGTTCTCCGTCGTGTCGTTGGCCACGTAGATGTCGAGCAAACCGTCTTCGTTGAAGTCGGCGATCGACACACCGAGGCCTTTGCCACGAAACTGGCCGATCACTGAGTCTTCGCTGACGTCATCGAATGTTCCATTTCCCTTGTTTCGAAGCAGGCTGTCCGGCTGACCCGTGCGCCCCAGCGGTCCGCACGGGATCATGACGGGGTGGGGCTGGTGCTGTGTAAAACACGCGCCTTCCTCGAACTTGTAGTCTACATAATTCGTGACATACAGATCGAGAAATCCGTCGGCGTCCAGGTCGGCGAAGGCCGCACTCGTGCTCCAGCGATCAGGGAACGGTGAGGCCGGCAACTCCACCTCCGACAGAGTCCCGTCGCCGTTGTTCTGCCACAACCGGTTTCGGTCGTAACCGGCAAGAAACAGGTCCGTAAATCCGTCGGAATTGAAGTCACCGGCGGCACAACCCATCCCGTAACCGGTCTCAGCGACGCCCGCCGAGGCCGCGACATCCTCGAAGCTCCACTCGCCCAATGAACGGTAGAGTCCGTGCGTAGCTGCAACCTGTTCCGCCGGACGATCAGGATGCGAGCCATTGGGCAGAAACAAATCCAGCCAACCGTCGGCATCAAGATCGAAGACAGCGACACCGCTCCCGTTCTGCTCGGTCATATAGTGTTCGGGGCTGGGGCTGCCGTATGTGATGAATTCGACACCGGACGTCCTGGTTACGTCGGTGAATCGCAACGCGGAAGCGGGACCCTCGGGCTTCACGTCATCCTCGAACGGATTCCAGATCGGCGCTGCCTCGGGGGATTCTGGAATCACATGCGCGACGCCCGCCGATGGTGCGGCCGGAGATGGTTCGGTTGCGGTCTCATCACAACCCAGACACAGCAGCCACAAAGTCACCGCGACCCAGCCACGAGCGATCCGCGTGCGAATGGTTGAACTGTTCGATTCCATGCCGGTTGCCTCGCGTACTCAGGGCAGCGGATTCGTCTGACGTCCAAACCGCATGCTATCGCCCCACGTCCGCCAGAACGTCGCCACCAGCGGATCGCCCGACTGCCGGTACAGGTCCGCGATCTCAACGCATAGTTCCGGCGACGGTCGCTGCCAGGCACCGCTGAACGCGATCTCCGCGAATCGCTTCTTGCACAACTCAATCGCGCGAGCCCGTTCAAAGGCCTCGTTGGCCTCGGCGTCTCGTCCCTGTTGTCTCAGCAGAAGTGCTCTCGCATGAATGTATTCGAGGTTATTGCTGCGAAGCTCAATCGCACGCTCGAGCTGACTCAACGCTTCAGCCATTTCATCCTGCTGCTGCAGGATACGGCTGCGCAGCCAGTGCCAACGATCCACCTGACCGCCGAAGACCTCTCCGTCGATCGAAATCGGAGACTCCCCCAGAGTTCTGGCGGCCGCTTCATAATCCTGCTCCTCAATCAGAATCTCTGCGGACAGGAGACGCGTCCGCGGATCATCGGCCGAGAGCTGCCAGGCGTCGTTCATTAGTCGCTTCGATTCGTCGATGCGTCCCGACTGCCATGCGGCCCATGCCAGAGCGCGCATGACGGATACCTGTCCGGGAACCTGCTCGTCAATCTGTCGTAGATAATCCGCGCCCTCCTGTGGTACCTGCGGGCGGAAGACACCTAGCAAAAGGTGGATCAGCGCCTGCGAATCATCGGGGTGGCCCTTCAGCCACCAGTGCGACAATTCGTCAACGTCTCGTGTGCGGAACTGATTGAAGCACATCCAGCGCAGCTCATCCCAGATCAGCCGCTCTCCCGGGAACGACTCCAGGTGACGCGCCATCTGCAACTCGGACCCGGCGAGGTCGGACATCTCCAGAAGAGTTTCCGCGAGATTCACACCAGCCTGCCGAAACTCGGATGCCTCAGGCTGCACACGGAGATAGCAACTGGCAGCCTCCGGGCGGTTTCCATCCGTTCTAAGCAGGTCGCCCAGCATCATCAGTGCCTCAGCGTTCTGTGGGCGCGCAGCGAGGATTTTCTGGAGTTCAAGTCGAGCAGCTTTCCCATCACCAGAATCAACGTGCCGACGTGCCTGCGCGATGCTCGGCGTTGGCAGCAGGTACCAGACCGCGAAACAGGAACCCAACGCCACCAGTACCAACGCCGCGACGGGAGTTCGCCACCGTCGCGGTTGTGCATCCGGCATCGACGTGGATTGCTCGAATTGCGTCACAGCGATCCTCACGTGTCATGCGGGAATGGCAGCGAGCGCCGTCTTAAACAGATCGATCAGGTTACCGGAATCTTCGATTCCGATTGAGACGCGGATCAGATAACGCGAGATCCCGCACTGCTCCGCAAATTCAAGCTCTTCGTAGTGCGCGAGAATCGTGTACGGGCAACACAACGAAAAACTCGTTCCGAGGTTGGGGCCTTTCGAGATCTGCAGCGCGTCATAAAACGCGGCGGTCGTTCGCGAGGCATCTCGCAGGACGACAGAGAACAGCCCGCCGAAGCCGCCGCCAGCCCGCTGAAAACGCCGGTAATGGTCGTCGTCTCCGAACGCCGGATAGTACACGTGCTCGACGGCGGGATGGTCACGCAGAAACTCGCACAGCCGCAGCGTGTTGTCGTTGATACGCGGCACGCGATCTGCGATGTCGCGCGAATTGGCTTCGAGCAGAATCGCTTCCTCGGGATAGAGCAGGTCCTCGAAGTCTGCATCGAGTGCGGACTTCAGGCGATCGTAAAACGGCCTGTTGCGGTTCAACACCAGGGACCCGGCCAGGACATTCCCGGCACCGGAGAAGTACTTCGTCAGGCTGGTCGTGACAGCGTCCGAGACGGGCAATGCGTTGAGATTCAGACACGCCCCCAGCGTGTCGTCCACCATCAGCGGCACGTCGTGCTGCAAGGCGATGCGGCTGAGTTGGTCGAGATCAGGACTCGTCAGCAGTGGGTTGCCGGGGATTTCGCATATCAGCCCCAGCAGCCGTTCCGATGCTGCCAGACGCTCGACGTCATCGAGGTCTGTTGTCGATCCGTGCGGATAGAACGCGACCGCGTTTGCCTCGTCGGATTGCTGTGAAAACCGCTGTTGGACCTTCAGCGCGTCGACGTAGGGAAAACCGAACTGCACGCTGCGGGCGTTCGGCCGGCACGTTTGAAACGCGCGATAGCCGGCAAAGATCGCCGCCATCCCGGACGGAAACAGATAGACGTCCTCGCCCGGACAGCCAAGCATCTCAGCCACTCGTGCTCGGATCGTCTCTTTTTCAGTGGCAGCATCCGATTGCGGCTGCCTTCCGTTTAGCAGATCGGCTGCCTGACGCGAGGGCACGATCTCGCCCGCATGCTGCCAGAACGCCTTCGCCGTCTTACGTGCTGTCTCTGGCATGCGGACGGCAGAGACCTGCCCATCGAAACACTCATGGACCGTCGCGTCGCACTCGGCGTGACGACGAACGAACTCGGCGCAGCGCTCCGCAACACGGGCTGTTGGAAATGCAAAGCAACATTCGTCAGACGCGGTTGCGATCTGCTGCTCGCACGCCTGAAACAGACGCTGCGTATCCGGGTGTATGAAAAACCGGGGATATCCGCACTGCATGGCTCCGGTGACGGCCGGATCACCTTCCTCATAGCCCACATTGTCCTGCCAGCGGGGCAGGCAAACAGAGACAGCATGACGCTCGTCGGGAATCGGCAGTCCGAGTTCTTCTGGACGCCAGCGAGCTTTGGGCAGCACGAAACTCATGGGCAGGGCTGATATGGATTCGAAGCAGTCAGATGAAAACACCCGGTCATCGGATGACCAGGAAGCGGGTCGTGTGTGCAATCTTAGCGGAGCCACCCGAGGGACAAGAGGTTCAGACGGCCGTCAAGCGTCACGGGAAAAGCTACTCGTTAGAAGTGGCGTGCAACTGGTGAACGACGCCGTCGAGAAAGGTCGCCAGGCTTTTCGCGGCGGCCTGAGCGTTCGAGCGGAGATGCATCATATCTTTGAAGCTGCCGGGCCGGTTCATGATAGACCCAACCGCAGCCCCCAGCCGGACGACTCCAGTGTCACCGACGATGGAGAGCACTTCAGGAGGCAGGTCGGCAGACATGTCGTCACTGATGACCCGCAATGCCATGAAGCGTGTTTTCGCATCGTGTGCGATCTGGGCCACCGCCAGACTTTCCATGTCGACGGCGATCGCGGCGTGCTTCTCCGCGAGTTGCTGTTTTTCAGCGACCGTTCGAATCATCGAATCCACGGTCAGAATGCGGCCGACGTACAGGCCGCTGTCTTTGTCGCTGGCAGCATTTAAGTGCAGCGACAGCTCGTTGTTGTGCGTGTCCACGATAGAGCTGGCCATGACCACGTTGCCGGTTTTCATCTCGGGCAGAAGCGCTCCAGAGAATCCACAGGACAGCAGCCAGTTTGGCGAGTGACCGTCGATGAGCGCCTGCGTGGCCTTGCGGGCTCTGACAAAACCAAGCCCCGCTTCGACGATGGCAATCCGAATGCCGTCGTATCGGCCACCACGAAACACGAACCCGCCACCCTTGTACCGATTGACTCGTTCACAGCGATCGAGGAACGCTGCAAGTTCAATCGGCAGAGCAGACACGATGCCGATGTCGGCATGTGCGTGATCGTCGGTGCTCATGGCCGGAGCCTAAACGGGTTCGAGATCGCTGTCCGATCGGGAAGGTCGGAAGACACAGAGTCCGATGCCAAACTCGTACAGCAGCACCAGTGGGAACATCATCATCAGCATGCTCATCGGATCCGCCGGCGTCATGATCATCGAAAGGAACGCAATGACCAGAATGGCCATGCGTCGCTTCTCACGATAGTCCGTGACGTTGAATACCGAAATCCGTTCCAGAAAGAGCATGATCATCGGCAATTGAAAACTGATGCCGAACATCAGAGGCAGCGTGACGGCGAAGCTGATCCATTCGGACAGGCGAATTTGCGGCTGCACCTCGAGCATCTTGTTAAACCGCAGCAGGAAGTCGAGCACGAACGGGAAGACGGCGAAGAAGCAGAAGATCGCTCCGCCTGCAAACAGCACGACGCTCATGGGCAGATACGTGTAAATGTATTTGCGTTCGTGCGGGTACAGGCCCGCTGCCACAAACAGCCATGCCTGATAGAAGACCCAGGGACTCGCGACGAGCAGGCCGGCGATCGCCGACACTTTGATGTATGTGATAAAGGCTTCCTGGACATTCAGCGTGACAGCCTGGCTCTGCCGCGTCATGACCGTCTCCAGTTCGGTCTGCAGTTCCAGAAACACGGTCGAAGCGGCCAGTAGCGGGGCCGGTTTCTCGTCTTCAGGCGCCTGCACCGGCGGATATGTCTCCGGATCGGCCTGGTGCATCAGGTTGGCGATGTCCGACGGACGAACGAATATCTTGATCGTACGCGTGGGTTGTTCACCCGTTTCGAGTTCCACGTTGACTGTTTCGACAATCGGTTCCGCGGGGTCATCTTCGGGCGTGGATTCCGCTTCAACGCCGAACTCGGCCTTCAGCCAGGTCAAAAAGTCGAATGGTTTGTCTTTCGGGACATTGTCAACGACATTGATGGCACCATGCTCTCGGAGAGCGCTGTCGATGGGCGCCCGGACGACGGCCACGATCTTAGCGCCGTAGAACAAGGCAATAATGATGCAAATGAACAGGCCGATGAAGCCGCGGATCACGTGCGTTCGGAGGCATTCCAGATGCTCTCCGAATGTCATTGTTGAATCGTCGAACAGGTCTTTGGAGTCGGCCATGTCTGACCTCGCTCAATTCAGGAAACACAAATGTGCAAGTGCGGATTGCTGCTGCACAGACCACCTGATTTTCGACGCGGGTTCCGAACCGTGACACGCATTGCGTCAGCCAGTCTGTACCCGGGTCACCGCATCGGAGAACTGTGACCAGCAGGCAGCGAATCGTCCTGTGGGACGGACCACCGGCGCGATCAGGTTCAACTGGGGACGGCAAACCTCAGCAGGGACAGCAGAAGGCCGCAGAGAGTTTCCGGCACGAATCCGGCGTCGAAGTGCTGTCCACTCGGTTTGCCCGCAGAAGCATGCAGGACGAATGAGCGGAGACGGGTAGTGTGACCCGTCGCGGATTCAGAGTCAACGAAAGGTGATCAACGATGCAGCACTATCGACCAGCGACGGCAGGACTCGGAGTGCCCGCGTTGCTTTGCAGTGGTTGCGTGATCGGCTGACCGTTCGGGTCGATGGACATGCTGGCGGGCGGCTGCCACGTTCCCAGCTTCTGAATCAGGTTTGGGGGAAATGCGGCGGGAGTTCCCAGCTGAGAAGCTCGCATGATGGCCTGAACTAATGGACGAATATCACCGTACGCCGAAGTGATGCTGGGGCGTTTGAGAGTCGCCAGCAGGCCGATATTCTCAGGTTCGACCGTGCTGCGCTGAAATGCTCGGTACACATCCTGAAAACGGAACAAAGCCTGGGTACTTGAAAGCCGCCCCTGATTGACGTCCTGAGCCATCTGCTGCGCCAGCTTGACGAGCACGAAAGCGATTGGATCTGCCTGGACCCCACTTGGAATTTGCGCCCGACCCAGAGCGAACGCCGCCTTGGCGCGGATGGCGTACGAGCGTTTCGGATTTGCGATAATTCGAGCCAGAGCATCGACGATAAGCGGCTTTGGGACATTTTTCGCGTCGGGAACCATGTCCACCCCGGACTGAACGACCGCCAACACCAGCCGCGCGTGATACCAGTCAATTCCTGGTTTCGCGAGTTGAGACAGAATTCGTCGAGCGGCTTCGGCGGGAAGCTTGCTGTTCGGCGGCAGCGTCTGACGACCAAGCTGCAGAATACGTTCAATGCTGCGGGCCGCGAGGATACGAACGGCTTCAGGCTGATCGGTTCCGCCCTGGGGAGTGTCGATCACGTCCAGAAGTGGAGGCAAACTCCGGGTCCACGCGACCGCCGGCACAGGCTGCAGGCCCGGCTTCTCAGGGGCAACGTTAAGCTCGCCCAGCAACATGGCTGCCTGGCAGCGGACGTGAAAGTTGCCGTCGAGCACATCCAGCGTTCGTTTCAGAATCTCATCCAGCGCAAACGCTCGCACATCTGGATTACGGCATTCACGGTCGAAGTCCCGCAGCAGATCCTTCCGCACCTTGGTAAGGCCATTCCGCTCGTCCGTAATCGTGAGGTGATAAATCTGGACGCGAATGCTTTCAGTCAGCGTCGCGCGGCATTCGTCCGTAAGCTGGCTCTCACGCAGAGCGTCGAAGTATTTCAGCCTGGTTTTTTTCCATGTGGCGACTTCTTCGGCCGTGATCAGTTCGTTCTCGAGCGTGAGTACCTTTGGCGGTTGCTGGGCTGGCTGAAATCCGGGCGGAAGACCCGAGTTCTGCTGTGACAGCGCGGGCGAAGCCACAGCCAATACCAGCGTCGCATACGCGATGCACTGGCAGGCAGCTGCTCGCGGGAGGCTCAATGGAAGCACGGGCTGTCCTTCTGACTGTGGTCGCTAGTGAACTGGGGTGCGGGAATGTTCTCCGTAGCTGAAGTCGTGAGACTTCGGCGTTGCAGAGCAAACGACTGGACTCTCTCAAGCTCATCTACAGAATACCGCAGTGCGCACGGGAATCTTTCAACTGGTAACCGTATCAGTCGCGAATTCTGCTCTCAAGCTGTATCGCCAGCCCGGATGGCACTGAACGGTCGTGTCATTCCTGTTTTGCGGAAATGGCCTGAAAGCTCTGCAGCTGCGCCTCGAAAATTGTCTGCGTCTGCCTGACCATTGCTTCCATGTTGAACGCTTCACGAACTCGTGACGAGCCTTCCGTTGCCAGTCGCAGGCGCAGAGTCGGCTCATCAATCACACGCTCAAGACTATTCACCAGGTCCGCAGTATCATCCGGTTGATAAAGAAGTCCTCCACCCGTCTGGTCGAGCATTTCCGGAAACGACCCGTGGGCCGGCTGAACCACGGGCACTCCACTCGCCAGCGACTCAAGCACAAAAATTCCCTTCGGTTCCCGATAGACCGTGGGGACGCACAACACGTCCAGCGTCTGCAGAAATGCCACTTTCCCGGCATGATCCGGCGGACTGCCGGCGTACTCAAACGCAGTGCCAAGATCCGCTGCGTCTTTTCGGAGACGATCGAACCAGGCCTGGTCTCTGCTGCCGAGGTATCCGCCAGCCACAAGCCGCACGCTGCGTCCACGCTGCCGCAGAGTCCGCACTGCATCGATCAGCACATGCAGCCCTTTTTCCGGACAAATCCGCGCGAAGTACCCGATTCGAAACGGTTCACCGGCAACCGCCTTTGGCTGACCTTCAAAATCAGAAAAGTCAATTCCAAGTGGAATGCGATGGAACCGTTCGGCAGGCAGGCCGAGGAGTTCCGACATGTGGTCCCGGTAGTAATTGCTGTGAACCAGAAAGCCATCAAATTCAGCGGACCGCTCACTCATGCGACGGATTGTCTCGGTACGAAACTTGTCCGGCAGGCTGTCGAGAAAGATGTCATCACCCTGTAGCGTGCAGAAGACAGGACCGGAGAATTGTTGCTTCAAAGTGCGCAGGACTCCGCACAGCAGAGCGTTGCTGAAACAGACGACGTCGGGCTTCAGGTCGTTGCCAATGAACGCGGCCAGTTCTTCGACGTCCGTCTGCTGAGGCCCCGACTCGCCATCGAGCATGGCAAGTGTCAGTTCGCCAAGATTGCTGGCGTCGTTACTGACCGAAAACTTCGTGGCGAGACTGATCAGCTTCGGATGATCGACCCAGCGAGTCGCCCAGCGTGGCAGTCGTCGCCAGAAGTCCCAGCGGTGTTCGAGATACACGTTGATCCCGCCGAAGAACACACGCTGACTGCTGAGGTTCTCTTCATCGACGCGGATCGGCGTGTAGGTCGGGATCAGAGTGACTTCGACACCGGCATCACGAAGCGCGCGTGCCCACGTGTTGTCGTGCATGCACGAGCCGCAGAACATGCCTGCTCCACCGGCAGTGACGATCGCTACGTGCATGGTGCGAACTGTGAAATGACAGGTTTGACGGAACGGCCTCTTAAGGTTTCGATTTCCTGTCTGCGTCCTTTTTCTTTTTCTTTTCAACCAGCAGGTCGTAGTGCAGGCGACCGACGTGCCACATGTAATGCGGGCCGTAACCCGCCTTCGGTCCCCAGCCGTTGGCGGTTGACCTGGTCAGATGCTCAATCGCCGCGTCGTCGCGATCCTCCAGCGCGTGATGCAGGCCAACATACAGGTGCGCGTAGAAGAGTCGCTTTTCACGTTCGGTCTCACCGATCTCGGCATCGTCGATCAGTTTCAGAACCTGTTTCGGAGTCAGGTCACCGGAAAACAGCTTGTAGACCGATGGAAACGGCTCGCGATCGGTCTTCTCATACTTCAGCAGTCCGGCCTGAGCCTTGTCGCGTCCGTAAGCCCGGTACTGCGAGAAAAATCGCCAGATGCCGTTTTCACGATCGACATCATCAAACGTGTGATACTCCTCGAACTGCTTTGCGGCTCCCGGGAATTTTCCGGCGTAAAAGCGAGCAATGCCGCGCCGCCAGTGCGACGGTCCCTGCCGTTCATCAAGTTCGACCATCTTCTCGTAATCCGCGAGTGACTCTGCAAAGCGGCCCAGAAAGAAGTTCGCATCCCCTCGACGCGAATACATGCCGACGTTGTCAGGTGCTTCTTTAATGGCCGCGTCGAGAGTCTCGATTTCCGCACGAAACTCCACGGACATCTTCCTGCGGGCCTCTGCCGACAATGGATGCTCACCGGCGATCAGGACCGGTGGGAAGGTGTGGAGCAGAGTGACTGTCGCCGCGACAGCACTGATGGGTAATCGGTTCCGCATGCAGACGTCCTCAAGGAGTGTCTCTTGTCATCGAACAACCGGTCGCCACCGCGACCGCACGCAACTTATGTGGGTCAACAGGAAAAGGACAAGCGTGTGCGTACCACAACAGAATGTGTCTCGTGCTTATTCTGACTACAAGATGCGCCAAGTACTTTACAGACAGAATCCAGGGACTAGCATCTCGCCGCTTTGAACGGATGGAGAGAGTGAACTAAGGAATGGCTCACCCCAATTCAAAGTAGCTGGGTGAGCATCTGGTTCGCTCGGCAACCTCGTTCATTCGAGGAACAAGCGGGAGTCGCGGCATGGGCCGTGACTTTCAGATTGTCTGGTTTCTGGCAGGGAATCGAGGAGATTCTCAGCCACCGCAGTCCAAAGGATTGGAATTGCAGAGCACGGAATGGAATTCGACACGCAGCTCACTTCCTTGAGGCTGTGTGGTCCCGCCATGTGCTTTCGCTTGAACAAACCTCGCCGGCTGCATCGGCTGAGAGAGAGACTCGACCGACCGGAATCCAGGTCTCATTTCAACTGACACGTCCAGGGAGGGAAACGTCATGACGAAAAAGCCAATGATTGGAATTACCGGCGACTACCGTTCACCGCGCAAGGATTCGGAAGCGATGAGCTGGTTCAAGTCGGGTACGTACGATTGCATCACAGCTTCAAAGATCCAGACCGCGGGTAACAACAAAGCCCGCAACTGCCCCGGAGGGCTACCGTACCTGATCCCTCCATTCGACAACCTCGAAGATATCGAAATGGTCATCGATATGGTCGATGGCATCGTCCTTGGTGGTTGCCACCTGGACCTCGATCTGGAACGCATGGGGCACGATCCGCACCCGGCGGCCCGCACGATGCCGATCAGGCGTGAAGATTTTGATCGCAAGCTGTGTCAACTGGCGGTGAAACGAAAGCTGCCGATTCTTGCGATCGGAGCCGGCATGCAGATGCTCAACCACATTTGTGGTGGCACCATCTTCCGGCATCTTCCGGAGGACTTCGTACGACCGCTGCAGCATCGAGATCCCGTCGAGCCGAATTTGCGGCATCTGATTGAGATCGACGAAGACTCGCTGATGTTCGACATCTATGGTCCAGGCGAGATTCGGGTGAACAGTCAGCACCACATGTCGATCGATCTGGTGGCCGACCCGTTCCGCGTGTCAGCTCGCACGCCGGATGGAGTGATTGAATCGTATGAATCGAAGAATCTGGATGACTGGTTCGTCATTGGTGTGCAATGGCATCCGGAGAGCATGACAGCCTCGCGGCTCGACATGCAGATTTTTGAGACATTCGTCCAGGCCTGCGAAGACATGCGACGAGGGCAGCGATTCGTCCTGCCATTCCCAACCGCACCGAAAGTTGCCGCCTGAGGGACGTTTATGGCGTCAAAAACCGACCTTGCGAAATGATCGGCGATGGATTTCCCTCGACCGCCCAACAAAGTCAGCCCCGACAACCCTGTGCTTAGCGATGGACTATCGTGAAAGTACAGGGTTTTTTCATGCGCGCGTCTCGATTCGAGGCTCCAACCCGACACACAACTCCGACAACCCAGTCACCCCACGCCCGCTCCCCCCGTCATCAGTCATCACCCGACAATCCCGCACAACTGGAGCGACTTGGATTAACCTTCCATGCCGTGCAGAAATTGTGTTTGAAAGACTTATGCCGGCTACGTCGGCAATCTGAACTGGCTGACCGTTTCCGGTTCTGTAAGCTGAATCAAAAGACACATGTTTTCAACGAGTCACTTCTGTTGTCCGTGCTGGAATGCATCGGGCGCAGAAGGACGCAACCTGGGACGCAACCTGGGACGCTTGGACTGTCGATGCAACATGCTCAAACCGACATCGTGGCAGTTGGGCTCGAAACACTCACGGAGTGTTTGCGCCCGTACGTTGCGCGCGAAATGGAGAGCGTGCATGGCAACAAATGGCAGCAGACGGCAAATAACAGCTTTCGCTCCTCCCGAGACAGCCTGTCCAACAACATTGAGGAGTGGGACGCGCATGCACTGCTGACCGTAATGTGGGACAACTGGAATTCGGTGTTCCGTCGCAAACTGGGACTGTTTGAACGGAGCCTGGTGGCTGAACTGCGAGCGTTTCGCAATCGCTGGGCCCATCAGCGCCCATTTGAATTCGACGACACCTACCGACTGCTGGACAGTGTGCAACGGCTGTTGTCACGCACGACACCGGAAGCGACCAGCGAAATCAGCGAGATGAAATTCACGCTGCTGCGGGATGAATTCGGCGAAGCGATCAACCGGAAGGCGACGGAAGACGACAACCGGATCAAACGCTGGGCCGTGGCCTTTGTCTATCTGGCCTGTGGCGGCGTGTTCGTCTATCTGATCCCACGCACGTTTCCTACTGCTGGTGGACTTCAATACCTGCTCGCCGCATCTGTTGGCATGGCGATGAGCTACCTGATCTTCAATCGCTTCCGCAACCGACCCGCCGTGGTTGGCCCCCGCGAATGTCGACGCTGTCGGCGAATCATCTACGGCACAACCTGTCCCTACTGCTCGCCCTCAACTTCCACATTCGATTCCAACGAGTTCCGCATCGGTGAACCGGAGTCAGAGGGCCGTGCCCAACCAACTGCCGGTACACCGAATGGCGAAGGTTCGGAAGGTGACAGTTCGCAACCGGGCTTCAACAGCCCGGCGCGCCGCACGAACAGCCCGACACTGCACCGTGACAACTGAATGTATGGCATTCCCAAAAGCGGCATAGCCGCAACCAAAAGTAGGATGGGCATTCTTGCCCGTCTGCCAACAGGGACGGGCAGGAGTGCCCGTCCTACGATGCGCGCGCACGGCGCGCTCGCGTCCCAGAGTAGGAATCTAAGCCGATGCCCACGGCTACTCGCGCGTGATGAACTCATCGACGTTCAGCAGAACCCTGGCCAGCGCCGTCCACGCTGCCGAGGTAGCAGCATCGGCTGTCTGAGGCCGGCTGGATGAGCCGATGCTCTTCGCGGCTTCGTCATCCGATGTGAAATACGCGTGCTGAGCGGCGACGTACGCGAGCAACGCCGCGCGTTCGCGAGTGCTCGGACTACGGGCGAGAGCCGATTCGAATGCGTAGGTCAGACGGGCTTCGTCATACCCGGACGCCTCGCGCAGGATGCGATCCGAAAACGCGCGGGCCAGTTCCATGAACGAGGCATCGTTGGCCAGTGTGAGAGCCTGCAACGGCGTATTGGACCGACTGCGGTGCGTGCATGTTCCATTCGCGTCTGGCGCATCGAATGTGGGAAGCATCGGATACGGGCTGGATCGCCAGAAATACGTGTACATGGCGCGGCGATAGCGGTCGTCGCCTTTACTCTCGGGCCACTGCTTTGAGACCTGTGTGACAACGTAGATGCCCTTCGGTTGAGGCGGATACACACCAGGTCCGAGCATCTTCTGAGAAAGCAATCCACTCGCCGATAGAGCCACGTCACGGATGCCTTCGGCTTCCAGGCGAATGCGACTCTGCCGGGCAAGCAGGCGGTTGCGCGGATCGCGTTGCAGCAGCTCTCGTGTCAGGTGCGACGACTGTCGCCATGTCGCCGACGTGACGATCAAGCGGTGCATCGACTTGATGCCCCACCCCTGACGAATGAACTCGGAAGCGAGCCAGTCGAGCAGTTCCGGATGCGTCGGCGGACTGCCCTGTGTCCCGAAATCATCTTCGGTCTCGACGATTCCGATGCCGAAGAAACGCTGCCAGAAGCGATTCACCGTGACGCGGGCCGTCAACGGATGCTCGGACGAAAACAGCCAGCGTGCGAAATCGAGCCGGTTCGCAGGACTCTTCGTTTCTGGAAGTTGTGGCAGCACGGCTGGTACTCGCGGAACAACCTTCGCGCCTTTGTCCAGGAAGTTTCCGCGGATATGGATATGCGTTTGTCGTGGATTGGAAATTCGTTCTTTCAGGGCCATTGTCGTTGGAACCGCCGCCTTCAGTTGGCTCTCGTCTGCCTTCAACTCTGTCAGACGGTCTTCAAGGGGCTTGCGTGATTTGTCACTCGATCCGTAGGCAGCAACCAGCAGAGCCTTCTTCGCGTCATCCCGTTTGTCCGCGGCAACATCGAGTACTGTCTGCAACCCGACGGGAACCAATGGTTGCTGCGTGGACTGCCCTGTGACGGATATTCGAAAGCACCCGATCAACGACTTGTTGACGTTGTGATTGTGATGCATCCGAATCTGGAGACGTGTACCAGCACCCTGGACCGGTTCTTCGAGGACAAAGATGGCTTCACGATTAACGTTCATCGAACCTGCTTTGACGCCGCCAATCGCCCAGCCGGATTTCTGACTGCCATCGATCGCGAGCCCGACGGAGTAACCGTCCTGTTGCCATTCTGTTGTGCCGGATGCCAGTGCAATCGCTGTCGACTCGCCGCTGTCTCCAGCGCCGGTTGTTGCCAGTTCGAATTCACTGAGTACGAAGTTGCCATCGGGTGCAAAGCCCGGCCCGTTTTTCGGGAGCCCCGAATTCGTCAGTGCTTCCAGACGGATAGCAGTGATCGTTTCGATGGGCAGGTCGGCTGTAACCGTGTAAACGTCCTGGGCAGGGATGTTGCCGTTCCCACCGACGATCAACGTGTGTTCGCCCAGCGCATTGATGACCGCTCCGGCTTTGGACACAAATTCAATCGGTTTGAGTGGGGTCCACTCCGCACGGGGCAAAGCCGCGTATTCCTTTTCCCACTCCGGCTGTCCGGCCGCGCGCGCTGCGTCGTATTCCTTCAACTGTTTCTGGACCTGGACCAGACCCTCTCGAACACGTTTCTGCTCGGAGGCCTGGTGTTCGCTCGGCAGTGGAATGATCGGCTCATCGCAGTTGTTGAAGATCGCGAACAGTTCGTAGTACTCGCGCTGTGTGAACGGGTCGTACTTGTGCACATGACACTGAGCGCATCCGATCGTAATGCCGAAGAATGCAGCGCCGGTCGTGTTGATACGGTCGACGATTGACTCGACGCGAAACTGCTCCTGATCAGTGCCACCTTCCTGGTTGATCAGCGTGTTCCGATGAAAACCCGTCGCGACAATCTGGTCGCGTGTGGCATCCGGCAGCAGGTCTCCGGCGAGCTGCTCGATCACAAATTGATCGAATGGAAGATTGGAATTCAGCGACCGGATCACCCAGTCACGATAGGGCCAGATGGATCGCGGCCCGTCGATCGTGAAGCCGTTCGAGTCGGCGTAACGGGCGATGTCCAGCCAGTGTCGGCCCCAACGCTCTCCGTATCGTGGCGAGGCCAGCAGACGATCGACGAGCCGTTCGTATGCACCCGGCTCTTCGTCGGCCCGAAACGCGGCGACGTCTTCCGGAGATGGCAGGACACCGTGCAGATCCAGATAGAGCCGCCGGATCAGTGTCGAGCGATCGGCCTCCGGCGATGGAGCCAGCCCTGCGGCTTCAAGCCGAGCCAGGACAAACCAGTCGATGCCGTTGCGAGGCCAGTTGGACTGCTTCACATGCGGGTACATGGGCCGCTCGATCGGCTGAAAGGACCAGTGTTCACTGCGCGTTCCATCGGCAGAAGGTCGATCGGATTCCGGGATCTTCGCTCCCTGTTCGATCCATAGCCGAATGGTCTCGATCTTTTCGGCTGCCAGCTTCGGCAGCTCGAATGGCATCTGCGGCACTTTGCCTTTGCCGATAAGGGACTGGAACAGCAGGCTGGCTTCCGGCTTGCCAGGCACGATGGCAGATCCCCGATCACCACCACGCTGCAGCAGCACACCAAAATCGAGCCGCAAGCCAGCCTCGATCTCTTCCGGTCCGTGGCAACTGATGCAGTGGACCTGGAGGATCGGCTTGACCTGACGAACAAAGTCGACCGGCTCCGCCGTGAAGGCGTTCGAGGCCGGGACGATCAGCAGAACCGACCCAAGAGTGAGTTTGCGGACGATATTCATTGAGTCAGCTCCGAAAAACCGCGAGCACCGGGCGAGGACACCCATCGTAGTCCCGCCCCGCGTCCACACCAAACAACCCCCGGCTCGCGTGGCGTTGCCTTGCACTCGCATCCCGCGTTCACTGAAGTCCAGCCTGACGGAACAGATCTTCGGGACACCAGTATGCTGAAATTCTTCGCGGGCGCGTTCGCCATTGCCGGGCTGATTGCCGCATCCGGGCCCATCATCATCCATTTGCTCAACCGTCGCCGATTTCGCGTCGTCGAATGGGGCGCGATGGACTTCCTGCGGCAGGCCATGCAACGCAGCCGACGTGCGGTGCAGCTTCGGGACCTGATCATCCTGGTGATTCGGTGCCTTGCTGTCGCCTTATTCGGAGCAGCCCTGGCCCGACCATTTCTCTCAGGAGTGGCCACTGACACGATTCTCGGAGCAGCCCTGACGGGACTGGCTGTCATCGCTGCGGTCTCCGCCGCCGCTGTTGCGATACTGACGTCAAAACCGGGGGTCCGCGGCATTTCTATTCTCTCGTGCGTAGCGTGTTTCGGACTGGCCGGGCTGGGACTGTTTGAGATGTTGCAGGACATCGATACGTCCGCCACGGGTGCGCTCACGAGTCGCGAGCCGGTGCATGCGGTGCTCCTCATCGACAACTCCATGAGCATGGGCTACGAGTCGCTGGACGGCACGCTGCTGGATCGCGCACGGGCTAAGTCCGTTGAGTTCATCGATGCGCTCCCGGCAGGCAGTCAGGTGCACATCATTCCCATCTGTGGTTCCAGCGAGGTCGAAGCGACCAGCGCCTACCGCAACAAGACGGACGCAAAGAGTGCCTTGGATCGGGTTCAGATTGTCGACCGCATCGGACGCGCCGGACAGGCTCTGGAACTGGCCAACGAGGCGTGTCGCCAGGTACCGCAAGTGCCGGCCAAGCGGATCGTGCTGATCAGCGACCAGCAGACACATCTGTGGCTGGGCGGGACGGCGAAGAGCCGGCTGGAAGCACTGGCGGACGTGCAGATCATGCGTATTGCTCCCGAGACAGTCGAAAATGTGTGGATCAGCGATTTCAAGCTTCAAGACGGAGTTGCCGACACGGAAACGCCGGCAGTGTTTCTGGCGACCGTGCGTTACAGCGGCGAACAGCCGGTCACCAACGTGCAGGTCGCGCTGTCAGTCGAGGGCGAGGAACTGGCCAGCCGGCTGATTGATCTGGAACCGGGCCAGTCGCGTGAAATCGAATTTCGGCAGCAGCTCGGTGACGTAACTGATACCGGAGCCCTCGGCGAAGGTGTGGCCGCTGCGCGATATCTGAAAGCAAGCGCCACGGTCAGTCTGGAAGGTGGCGTGGGTGACCGACTGGCGCGTGACAACGCTCGGCACCTGGTCGTGCCGGTCGTCGCCGGGCTGCCCGTGCTGTTCATTGACCAGTTCGGAGAAGACGAGAACCTCGATCAGGCCGAGATCGGTGAGACGTATCGGTTGCGACGCCTGCTGGCTCCGCGCACATCGACTGACGAAGAAGTGGGTCGGCAGCTGGTCCGCATTCGTCATCTCACGCCCGAGAGATTGACTGAGGAAGCACTCAGCGACGCGCGGCTGGTCGTGGTCGCCGGAGTGTCCACCCCTGGAGAGATGACGCCCCTGCTCCGGCAATACGCCGAACAGGGCGGTCCGCTGATCATTGCCGCGGGTGCCGATTTCGACGCGGATCGCTGGAACGAAGCTGCATGGCTGGACGGCTCCGGCATACTACCGGGACCACTCAGCAGCGAACCCATCGGACAACTTCCCGAAGTCGCTGTCGGAACGCTCGAACCGTTCTACCTCGACTTCCGCACGATGCAGCACGACTTCTTCCTGATCGAAGGCGAACCGCTCGAAGTACAGGAAGACCTGTATCAGCTCCCCCTGTTCTTCAAAGCAGTGCAGGTCGAGCTGGACGACCCGATCGTCGAGGCAATGACGACTACCGAGGCAGAACGTATCGCTGCGGTGCGTACGTTCCTGTCCGAATCAGACGCCCGGATCGCCGCATGGCAGGATCAGGAACGCGTCGGCAATCTGACTGAGGATGATGAGGCGGAGCGCATCTTTGACCTCGAGAAGCGTCGCGAGATGAACCCCGAATGGCTGGCCTGGGCGGACACCGACACGCTGGCCGCAATTAATGAACTCACTCCCGAAGCTTTGGCCACGCAGTCACGACCGCGTGTACTGGCGCGTTTCAGTGGGAGCGGCAGCCCGTTTCTGGTGGAACGTCGCGTGGGAGCAGGCCGCATCCTGTTTGTCTCGACCGGTTTGTTCTCAAGCTGGAACACACTCACGGGAACGAATGCGATTCTGATGTTCGATCGCATGTTGCGGCAATTGCTGGAAGACACGCTCCCGCGACGAACCTTTGAAACTGGCGACGACGTCACGTTACCGGCCCGGCGTTCCGATCAGCTCCGCTGGGAGCTGACGCTGCCAGACAAACGCCAGGAGACGCTGGCCGTCGAGGCACTGAGCGCCGAACGATTCGGCATCCGGATTCAACGCACAATGTTGCAGGGGCATTACCGAGTCGCTTCGATCTCGACCGAAGAAGACGCCGAGGATGAGTCGTTCCGCAGCGAGATTCCGCTGTCGTTCAACTGCCCGCCGGAAGAGTCCGAGCTGGAAGCATTTGATTCGCTCGCATTTCAGGAGCGAATGGGTGAGGACGCTTTTCGCTGGCTGGAAGCGGACGAACCGCTGAGTGTCGAAGGTGCCCGCGTCCGCGGCCGTGACCTGTGGAAATGGTTGATCGGAGCAGTGCTTGCGTTTCTGCTGTGCGAGATGCTGCTGCTGGCCTCACCGCACATGAAGACCGCCGGCGAACCGCAGCCAAGCACGTAAGTACCTGACCACAAACAAGACCGCGAAGCAGGCCGTGCGTGAGCGGTAGCCCGATTTCTCCGAAATCGGGACCAGACGACATCGCAACCTGCCGGCACATCGACTGCCGCTCAATCTTGCCAGGTCCAGGGCAGCGGATTTCGGAGAAATCCGCCTACCGCTTCACGGTTTTGTTCTTGGACAGGTACCAAAGCGGCAGAGCCGCAACCAAAAGTAGGATGGGCACTCTTGCCCGTCCATTGCCGGTGCCGGGACGGGCAGGAGTGCCCATCCTACGATGCGCGCGCACGGCGCGCATGCCTGACGACGGAAGACTCGAAGTGCGACGAATGTCCGGTCCGTTTCGCCCTACTGGGCGTCCGGCGACGGCGTTTCAACCGAACCAGGCTTGTCCGTACCAGACTCGCTGTCGTCGTCCTGCTTCTGTTCCGTCGCCTTAGGCTCTTGCCGTTTCTGCGCCTGAACTTCGGTCGGCGCGAAAGATCGTTCGACGATTTCCGGACGATCATCCGGTCGCGGCTGGCCCCCACGGTCCACCAGCAGCAAGGCGATCCCGCCCAGCAGAACGGCGACGGCTGCCACCGATAGAATCTGGCTCAGCCGTATTGATCGCGCCGCTGCGGGTGCATCGCCCGCCAGCAACGTGTCACGCTCGATGCTCCGCATGACTGCTGCCTGGAGCTCTTCCGGAGCACGCTCGGTCGGAAGACCACGCACCAGCTCGGAGACCTGCCTCAGTTCTTCGGTGTCCTGTCTCATTTCAGGGGACCCCGCAAGTTGTTCTTCGATTTCAGCTCGCTCTGCGAGCGGCAGCTCGTTGTCGAGCCACGCGGAAATCCGGTCATCAGAAGGCGTGCCGTTCATGGCGAATAGTCCTGTTCCCTGTGAAACATGCGGAGACGAACCGGAGTCAAAATGCGTTGGTGACACAGTTTAAGGCCGGATGGCATGAGGGAAAATGCGTACTGACGCAACTGCAAGCTTTTCAACAAATGCGTCGACCGGGCCTCCAGTCCCGGCGAACTCGTCGAACACAACGTTCGAACGGTCTGGTACTTGGGACGTTGGGGTACCAGAGAAGTTCCCCAAATTGCGGAATCGCAATCGTCCCCCATGTTCATGCCCGGCGCCGATTCAGGTCAGGCAACTAATTCCGGATGGAACTTACGGTGCGCCAGTGAGGGAGTGGGAGAGGCGAGCATCGCGTGTTAGCCCGCTGACGTCCGTATCCGTCAACACGACGTGCAGACTGACACCCACCGGAAGGTAGTGGCGTGTCAGTTGTGAAGTGATGGATGTAGCTGAATTCGCAAGAGTTTGGTTGCCCGAGTCCAGCCAAAGCCTTGCGACTTCGGCTACCTCTCGAAACTACTCAGCGGCCGGCTTTTCGGTCGGCGCTGGAGCGGTCGGCGCAGGAGCCGCCGGTTTCGGATCACTCGGATCCGTGCTTTCCGGTTCCGGTGGTTTGGCCAGCACACGGGCTTCGTATGCGTCGATCTGTTCCCACACCTCCGGGCCACCCGTTTCACGTGCGAGGACAAACGTCGCTTTGGCCGCATCGAGTTGTTTCAGTTCGACCTGCCACGTGGCCTTCGCCACCATCATCTGGGTCTTCTCCATCGGGCTTTCCGTTGTGGTCAGCAGGGCGTCCATCGTCGTAATCGCTTCAGGCAGTCGCTTTGCTGCCACCAGCGTTCCAATCTTCTGATTCAACACGGTGGACTGAAACTCCGGCTCAATGTCCTCAGCGGCCAGCAGGCTGTCCGCCAGTTCGATGGCCGCGTCGAAGCGTTCCGCAGACCGCAAGACGACCATGCGGAACGACGAGATCATCTCCAGACCGCTTTTGTGGTCCGGGAAATCAGCCGCCAGCTTGTCCATTTCCTTGAGCACCTCATCAGCGACCTCACTCAGCTCGCCTGTGTTGGCGATTTCTTCCACAGCAGAGACGCGTTTGAGAAAACGAAAATCGCGGCGCTGGTCGGTGTATTTCTCACTAAGTCCGGCGGCGTTGTCGGCATCCAGCTCAATGATCGCGCTGATTTCCGATTCGTAACTCGGAAAGAACAGAGGCGGGTCCATTGTCAGCAGGCCCTCTTCAATCTTCTTCGCCTTCTCGGCGCCTTGCAGTTCAGCAGCCGCGGTAAAGGCTGCATCTCGCTCGGTTCGAATTTCCTGCAGTCCGGTCAGATGCGTGACGTAGTTCGCAGGTCCACCGAACTCAAAGCCCGTCCGGGCATACGCGCGTCCTTCGGCATCGGCGAGCAGGATCGTGGGAAAGCCCTCCACGACCGAACCGTAATGATCCTTCACGGCATTGTTGTGAGCACTCTGTTCTTCAGTGATGGCACCGGGGCCGCGAGGGAAATCCAGTTTCACAAGCACAAAGTTCTCGTCCGCAAAATCGTAGAACGGCTGAAACGCGAAGACTTCGTTGTCCAGTCGAATACACCACGTGCACCAGTCCGAACCGGTAAAGTCAATGAGCAGGTCCTTACCCTCGGCCTGAGCCTTCGCCTTGGCCTGCTCCAGGTCGGTCATCCAACTGGCTTTTGCTTCCACGGACGCCATTTGTTCTGCTCCCGCCGGAGGTTCGGGATTAAACAGTTGCGGCAGTCCGACGGGAGGGTCGCCATCCGGCCCGGCCGGCTCGGGCAGGGTGAGTTGATCTGGAAGCGAAGGTGCCGCGGACGTGGTGCCGGCAACATCGACCTCAGGAGGTGCTGCGGGTGGCTGCCCCGGTTCTGTCACGGATCCGCTGGGTGCTCCACCGGTGGACGTTGTCTCCGATTCGGATGTGCAACCGGGCAGCCAGATAAGGGCGACTGTAAGTACAGTCCAGACGGGAAGCGGATTACGCATCAGCATGGGTCATCTCCGAGGAGGCAGCACCGTCTGCGGTGCCCTGGACTGGCGGGACTGACCGTGAGACGATTCACAGCCAGCAATTGACATCGTTTACGACCTGACATCACGTATCGTGAGAAACGAGCCAACGATTGTCGCAGCGACACGTCAGTCCGGCAATGCGACTCGCTGCTACGCTCTGAAGTTGTGAGTGATTCCCCACCGTCCCTGCGTCGGTGGAAACGTGACCGAAAGCTGCTCTGTCAGATGTCATACACAAAACGGCGTTTTCCCTGTTTGGACAGCGTCACTTTGGAACTGTCCAGAGATACGAGGAAATTCATGACGTTCAGATCCTGCAGGTTTGTTATTGCCGTAGCCCTCATCACTGCCCGGGCGACGTACGCTGGCGAAACACCAGAGAACCGGCGACTCAACTATCACACCGCTCCGAGCTGGACGATCCCGCTCATGCAGGATCAGCACAAGTTCGAAATTCCGTCACCACTCGTGTCTGACGACGGAACTCGCGTTGAAACTGCGGACCAGTGGACGAAGCGGCGGCGTCCCGAGCTGTTGCAGCATTGGGAGCGCATTCTCGGCAAGCTCGCCCCCGGTCGTGACGATGCCCAGTGGTTCGGAGATGTCGCCAGGACCGCCGAGGTCTCACGTGAGAAGAAGGATGGATACACGCGGATCGAGCTGGAAATCCCCATCGAGACTGACTTCCTGCAGTCACACCTGCTGCTGCTGCCGGAGGGACAGGGTGACGGGCCGTTTCCGGCGGTCATCGCATGGACATCGACTTCGCCCGACTATGCGAAGCCGGAAGAATGGTGGGGGTCCTGGTTAGCTCAACGTGGGTTCGTCGTGCTGACTGGCTGGTCGCACATTCGCAATTACCGCGACGGCATCAGCTACCGCAACAACGTCAACGAGGCTGTTTACGAGCGGTTCGGCCATTGGCTGCCGCTCGGCAAGATGGTCCACGACGTACAGCGTGAGGTCGAGTACCTGGACACGCTGCCGCAGGTCGATGCTTCGCGGATCGGGTTCATCGGGTTCTCGTTGAGTGCGAAGACGGCGCTGTACGTTGCTGCCTTCGCCCCGGAGATCAAAGCGACCGTCTCCATCGATCCGCACATCGCGATGCACGGGGACACGAATTACCAGGACCCGTGGTATCTGGACTGGAAACGGAAGTTCCCGCATATCCGCACGGACGACTACCCCGTGCCGGAATTGCGTGGCACGATCTGGAGTCTGATCGATGCCGATCCGACGCGACCTGGTTTCGAACGGAATCATCACGAGCTGATGGCGCTGTGTGCTCCTCGCTCGTTGATGGTCATCGGTTGCAGTACGGATGAGAAAACAAAGACGCATTCGGACGACGCCCAGAGCATCGCATACATCAATCGGGCGCGCGAGGTTTATGAATTGCTGGGCGTCTCAGAGCGGCTCGAGTATGTGCAGGAAACGGGCGGCCATCGTCCGACCGGCCCGCGCATTGACGCGGCATGGCAGCGGTTCTTCACACACTGGCTGAAGTAAGGATCGTCCTTGAATTAAGTGTCATATTGTCGTCTTTCGCTCCGCGAAAGAACGCACTTTCGCGGAGCGAAAGGCGACACTGAATGATCGAACGATCCTAAGTACCCGCCAGGAAGAACAAGCCGTTTCGGCCAATTGTGCCGTCGGGTGGACATGGCGGGGGAAGTGTTCTGATGATTTTGTTCTTCATGATTTTGACAAAATCATGAAGAACAAAATCATGGAAGGCGTCCGAACTGACTTCGTCAATTCGGCTGCCTGGTTTGGGAATCCGGAATTCCACCAGGTGAATCCCGATTGATTCGTTGAGACAGCAGACCGACACTTCCGGCCACTCAATCTTGCACGCGCCGAGCGCGGTCAGCCGCCAGCCAGGTCGGCAAAATCCGGCTGTGTCCAACTCCGAATGTGGAATTCGCGCCATGACCAGGAAACTCAGCCTGCTGCTGTCCGGGATCACGGTCCTTGCTGTCGCAGTCATGACAATCGCCGCCGTGCCGCCCGATCATGCAAAGCTGCGGTCCGAGGCTCGGAAGTTGTTTCAGAATGGCAACTACAAGGAGTCTCTGGAGCGGTACCGCAAACTGGCACTGGACGCCGACACGGACAGTTTGCAGGTCACTGACGATCTGCAACTGGCGGTTCATTCGCTGAACAACCTGGGTCGCAACAGTGAAGTGGATCAGCTCATCGAGGACAGCGTGAAGGCGCACAGCGACAACTGGCGGTTGCTGAAGCGTGCTGCGCAGATCTATCGAACCGCGACTCACTGGGGCTATCTGGTTACCGGCGAATTCGAGCGAGGCAATCGTCGTGGTGGCGGAAAACAAGTCAACGCGATGTCGAGAGACCGCACGCGAGGTCTGCAGTTGTTCGAACGTGCCCGAAAGCTGGCGGCCGACGATGCCAGTCGCGCGGATGTCGCGACTCTGTACAGCGAATATGCCCTGACGCTTCGGTCAGGCACAGGATATACCGAGAACTGGCGACTGCAGGCTCTCACCGATCTTGAAGTACTGCCGGATTACGCCGAAGGGCACTGGCGTGGGTACGGTCGCAGTCAGGGGGCGCCCGTCGATGCCGAGGGCAATCCTGTCTACCACCGCATCCCGCTGACGTTCGAGGCAGCCGCGTCAGACGGCGAACGCTGGCGGTGGCTACTGACCGAAGCTGCGAATCTAGCTCCCGGTCGGAAGCTGGAATTCCGCATGCGGTTTGCTCAGCTTCTGTATGAGAGTTTCAGTTGCCAGACGATGCAGCAGTTCTCGTGGTGGGGAGCCCGCCGAACCCGACAGGACGATCAGAAGGCCGGCACAGGCACGTACGAACTGCATACGTTGAGCGATGACGAGACGATCGCTCGCCTGGCGACCGGCGTCCGACGATTCAAGCTGCCGGACGAGCACAACTTCATCCGCATTTACCAGGAAGTCGCCGCGGCGGGGAAGTCGAACCAGGGCGAACGGGCGCGCGCCCAGCTTGCTCAGGTCTTCGAAAACCGGAGACAGTACCCGACCGCTGCCGACGCGTGGCGCGACGGGATTCGAGAGTACGGACCCGGTCCTGGAAACACTTGGCAGAAAAGACTCAACCAGATCGTGCAGAACTGGGGACGTTTTGAGAACTCGACGTCGCAACCGTCCGGACGCGGAGCAGTCGTCGAATACCGGTTCCGAAACGGTAAGTCGGTCCATTTCGAAGCATGGCCGATCAAGGTGGAGAAGCTGATCCAGGATGCGAAGGCTTACTTAAAGAGCAGTCCGGCCCGCATCCGTGGCGAACACATGGAAGTGCAGAACATTGGCTACCGCCTGGTGACTCACAACCAGACGAAGTACCTCGACGAGAAAGCCGCTGACTGGACCGTCAAACTCGATCCGCCGGACGACCACGTTGATGACCGCATCACTGTCACAACACCGCTGCAACAACCCGGTGGGTACCTGATCACGGCGAAGATGTCGGACGGGAATGTCAGCCGCATGATTCTGTGGGTCAACGACACAGTCATCGCTAAGAAGCAGTTGGACGGCAAAGTGCTGTACTTCGTGGCGGATGCTGTGACGGGTGCACCTGTCAGCAAAGCCAACGTCGAATTCTTCGGTTACCGCGCGGAACGAGTTGGCAATACTGCTCAATATCGAGTGAAGACGATCAACTTCTCCGAGTTTTCAAATGCCGACGGACAACTCACCGTCGACAAGACCCGCATCCCAGACAATCACCGCTGGGTCGCAATCGCGCGAACTGACAAGGGCCGAAAGCGGTTGGCGCATCTGGGTTGGGATTATCTGTGGTTCGGGCAGCGGCATGATCCGGAATACAACCAGACGAAAGTCTTTCTGATCACGGACCGTCCCGTGTATCGCCCCGAACAAAAAGTGCAGTTCAAGTTCTGGGTGCGGCACGCTCAATACGACAAGGACGATGTGTCGCAGTTCGCGGGCCGGACGTTTCGCATTCTCGCGTCAACTCCACAGGGCGAACATGTCCTGGACCGGCAGCTTAAAGCGGATGACTACGGTGGGATTACCGGCGAATTCACTCTGCCTGACGAAGCACAACTGGGTGTCTATCACCTGCAGGTCGAGGGCCATGGCGGTGGTTCGTTCCGCGTCGAGGAGTACAAGAAGCCGGAATTCGAAGTGAAGATCGAAGCCCCGGACAAGCCCGTTCAACTGGGCGAGAAGATCACTGCGACGATTGAAGCGAAGTACTACTTCGGTGCCCCCGTGACGAAAGGGAAAGTGAAATACAAGGTCACCAGGAACAACCATGACGGCCGCTGGTTCCCGAACGGTCGCTGGGACTGGTACTACGGTCGCGGGTACTGGTGGTTCGCTTACGACTGCGCGTGGTATCCCGGCTGGGGCCAATGGGGCTGCAAGGCTCCCATCTGGTCATGGTGGGCGGGCGCCCGTACTCCGCCAGAGGTCATTGCTGAAGCGGAAGTCGAAATCGGCGACGACGGCATAGTCAAAGTCGAAATTGACACGGGTCTCGCGAAGGAGATGCATCCGGATCAGGATCATCGCTATCAGATCACTGCGGAAGTGGTCGACGATTCGCGGCGGACGATTGTTGGTCAGGGTGAAGTGCTGGTGGCCCGCGAGCCGTTCAAGGTCTTCGCATGGGTGAACCGTGGGCATTTCCGGACCGGTGACGATGTGACCGCAGAGTTTCAGGCGCACACGCTTGATCAGAAGCCAGTCGCCGGGGAAGGGAAGCTGGAGCTCTTCAGCATCCGGTATGTCGACGGGAAACCGGTCGAGCGTCTGGTTGAGGAATGGGATGTCGACACGAACGAAGAAGGACGTGCCCGGCAGCAGTTCCGAGCCGGAGCACCGGGTCAATACCGTATCGCGCTGCAACTCACGGATACGGAAGAGCACACTCAGGAAGGCGGCTATCTGTTTACCGTCATCGGCGACGGATTCAATGGGCGGGAATTCCGCTTCAATGATGTCGAGCTGATCACGGACAAACGCGAGTACAAAGCGGGTGAGAAAGTCCGGCTGCTGATCAACACTGAGCGGGAAGACGCAACGCTGTTGTTGTTCCTGCGTCCGACCAACGGAGTCTATCTGCCACCGCAGACGATTCGGCTGGAAGGCAAGAGCACTGTCTACGAAATCCCCGTGATTAGACGGGACATGCCGAACTTCTTCATCGAAGCACTGACGATCGCCGACGCGAAGATTCACACCGAGATGCGTGAAGTCGTCGTGCCGCCCGAAAAACGCGTGCTGAATATCGATGTCGAGCCTTCGTCCGAGTCGTATCAGCCGGGCGAGGAAGCGACGGTCAAGATCCGACTGACCGATCACGAGGAAAAGCCGTTTGTGGGATCGACCGTCCTGAGCGTTTACGACCGCAGTGTCGAGTACATCTCTGGCGGTTCGAACGTTCCGGCCATCCGCGACTTTTTCTGGAAGTGGCGACGACACCATCGCCCGGGCACGCACTCCAGTCTGAAGTGGGGCTACAACGTGCTGAAGTCTGGTGAGACTCCGATGTCCAACCTCGGCATCTTCGGGCACTCGGTCGTCGAAGAGAAATTTGCGCAAGCCGGGGGACAAAAGGGACAGGTGCGAACACGCTCGGCGCGGCGTGACCAGCCGGGTCAGTCAATGCCGCAACTGGCCGAAGGATTTGCGAACGGCGCTCTTTCACTAGACCGGGCGGCCTCGTCGGACAAGTACCTGGCGGCCTTCGCCAAGAATGACGGAGTCGCCGGCGGTGCTGCGGACCTTATTCAGCCCACCGTCCGCACCAACTTCGCGGACACGGCGTTCTGGGCCGCGGCCATCACGACGGACGAAGACGGACTGGCCACGGTTCGCTTTCCGATGCCGGAGAACCTGACCGGCTGGAAGATCAAGGCCTGGGGTATGGGCCACGGCACCAAGGTCGGTGAAGGCGAGGCAGAAGTTGTCACGGCCAAGAACCTGCTGGTGCGACTTCAGGCGCCACGATTCTTTGTCGAGAAGGACGAAGTCGTGCTTTCAGCCAACGTCCACAACTACCTGGAGTCCGACAAGGAAGCGACCGTTCAACTTGTGCTGGAGGGCGGCACGCTCGTTCCGGCTCAGCCAGGGTCCATTCCGCCCGGTGCAACGACTTCGCTCGTTCCCACGCTCCGCGTGGGAACGCCGGACCCGACGCTCCGCGTCCCGTCCTCTGACAAAGCCGGTGATGCACGGGACGCGGAGCGTCGAGAGAAGCGTTCCAACGCAGAGCGTGGGAACGAGTTGCCGTCGAAGAGTTTCACGCTCGGCCAGACCGTCATGATTCCCGCGGGCGGCGAAGTGCGAGTCGACTGGCGAGTGAAGGTGATCGCGGAAGGCGAAGCGTCGGTGACGATGAAGGCTCTGACCGATGAAGAGTCAGACGCCATGCAGATGAAGTTCCCGTGTTATGTCCACGGCATGCTGAAGACGGATTCGTTCTCGGGCGTCGTGCGTCTGGCCGACGCGTCTCAGCAATTCAAGGTGAAGGTACCGGCCGAGCGGCGTCCAGAGGATACGCGGCTGGAAGTGCGGTACTCACCTACGCTCGCCGGCGCGATGGTCGATGCGCTGCCGTACCTGGTCGCGTACCCGCACAAGTGCACCGAACAGACGCTTAACCGCTTCATTCCTACCGTGATCACGCAACGCGTTCTGCAACGCATGGGGCTCGATCTGGCGGCGATCAAAGAAAAGCGGACCAACCTCAACGCTCAGGAAATTGGTGACGACGTCGAGCGTGCGAAACGCTGGAAGATGTTCGAAAGTAATCCGGTCTTCGACGAGGCCCAAGTCGAACGCCTGGTTAAGGAGAACATCCAGCGTTTGATCTCGATGCAGCTTTCCGATGGTGGCTGGGGCTGGTTCTCAGGTTACGGAGAACGCTCGTGGCCACACACAACCGCGACTGTCGTGCACGGGCTGCAGATCGCTACCGAGAACGACGTCGCGATCGTGCCGGGTGTGCTGGAGAGTGGAGTCAAATGGCTCGAACGCTGGCAGACAGATCGGGTCCGTCATCTTCAGAAGTACAGGCAGTCGAAGGCCAATAACCTCGATGCGCTCGTCTACATGGTGCTGGGCGATTCCGGCAAAGTGAACACGGCGATGCGAGAATTCCTGTATCGCGATCGGACGCAGTTGTCGGCCTATGGCAAATCGGTCTACGGCATCGCTCTGCACAAGCAGGAGCAGAACGAGAAGCTGGCCACGATTCTGCGGAACATCGAGCAGTTCCTGGTCGAAGACGATGAGAATCAGTCGGCGTATCTGAAGCTCCCGGAAGGTACGTACTGGTGGTACTGGTGGGGCAGCGACATTGAGGCAAACGCCTGGTACCTGAAGCTGCTCTCACGCACGGAACCGGGCAGCGACCGGTCGGCCGGTCTGGTCAAGTACATCCTGAACAACCGCCGTCATGGGACATACTGGAAGAGCACGCGCGACACCGCGTATTGCATCGAGGCACTGGCCGAGTACCTGAAAGCCAGCGGCGAAGATCGGCCGGACATGACGATCGAAGTGCTGGTTGACGGCGAGCCACACAAGTCCGTCAAGGTCGACGCGTCCAACCTGTTCAGCTTCGACAACCGCCTGGTACTGGAAGGTGATGCACTCGGTTCGGGTGAGCACACCGTCGAAATCCGTCGTACTGGAAAAGGGCCGGTGTACTTCAACGCGTATTTGACGAACTTCACACTGGAAGAGTTCATTACGCGGGCGGGCCTGGAAGTGAAGGTGAACCGGAAGTACTACAAGCTCACCGAGATCGACAAGTCGATCAAGGTGGCGGACTCGCGCGGCCAGGTGATCTCACAGAAGGTCGAAAAGTACGAACGAACAGAACTGCCCGACCTGGCCACGGTGAAGAGCGGCGACCTGATCGAGGTCGAACTCGAGATCGAGAGTAAGAACGACTACGAGTATCTGCTGTTCGAAGACATGAAGGCTGCCGGCTTTGAGCCCGTCGAAGTCCGCAGCGGCTACAACGGCAACGAGATGGGCGCCTATGTTGAGTACCGCGACGAACGGGTCTGCCTGTTCGTTCGTCATCTGGCTCGCGGACGGCATTCGGTCAGCTACCGGCTGCGTGCCGAGATCCCGGGACGATTCAGTGCATTGCCGTGTCGTGCATCCGCCATGTATGCACCGGAGCTGAAGGCCAACTCCGATGAAATCCGGCTGTCAATCACGGATTGACTGACTCGTCGCGCCAACTGCACTAACCCGCAATCGCATTGGGTGACCTGTAGGGGTTGTGCGGATTTTGCAGCAGCGTGTTCGCGGTTAACCGAATCGATTGGGGGTTTTGTCGTTTCATAAGAATGATCTTGCATGTATCAGTGGTGACTTATTAGCTGGTACGTGCGTTTACGGACCCGACTGCAAACTGTGGCAGGTCTGTGCGTAGGTGATGAGACGGGTGCTGGGACAACGGCATTTTTTTCTTATGACGGGCCAGGCGGAGTGGTTCCACACTCCATGCTCGCAACCGAATGGACGGACGGGTTGCAATGAGTGAAAAAGAAGTACTGCTGGTTGTGGAACTCCGTAACGCCAGCCCGTATCAGGAGGAGCAGTTTCGCCAGGAGATGTGCAGCCGAGACTGGCAGCCCATGCAGGATGACCGCTCGCTGTATGCAGCGTTTCCCGGGACGATCACCGATTCCGGAATCGTCCGCGCCAGCGAAAGCGAAGTCTCCGAAGCTGCCCAGGGATCCGGCATCGAAGATTGGGAAGCCGTGTGCGTGCTGGCGTGAAAGGCCGTGCCTGAGCCGTAGCCCGATTTCTCCGAAATCGGGACCAGACGACATGGCAACCTGCCGGCACATCGACCGCCGCTCAGTCTTGCCAGGTCCAAGGCAGCGGATTTCGGAGAAATCCGCCTACATCTCAGATCAGAACGGACGCGAACACAGGCAGCCCGGCCGGCCGGCATGCGATAACCACCAGGGCGCATATGCAACCACTGCGACCGGCCAGGGAATTGGCGATCTCACTTTGCCAGGTGAAAAAACGCACGTCCGGAGGAATACACCTGAGCCAGGCTGCAGGAGAGAATCTCCATGCACGCACCCGGTCCACCTCCATCTCTGCCCAGCTTTCCCGATACGGCGAACTTTCAGTCGACGGTCGAATCCGCTGTCGCTGATCGTTTTTCCGCGTTGCTGGAGGCGATCAACAATGGATTGAGCCCATCCGGTCAGGCCACATCGCAACCGGTCCGTACGGAACGGTCCGCGGAAATTCCACATGTGGAATACGCACAGCCCCGTCCATCGACCCTGTCCCCTCCGGCACCGCATGTTGTGCCCGAGGTCTCCCGCCAGGATGTCCAGGAGCTACAGCAGGGGCAGCAGCGGATGCTTGATGAGGTCAAGGACTTTTACGCGCGGTGGGATTCTCGCCCCGAAATGCGTGGACTGAGGGAACTCTCCGAACGGCTTGAAGAACTGACAAATCTGGTACAAGCGAATCAGTTCACTCCATCACCTTTGCCGGGCGGACAGGCCGTTGTGCCTGAAGATCCCACGACGGACACGCTGACGCACAGCAACAGCTCGCAACCGGCGACCCACGGTGACGATGCACCTGCCAGAGTCACCGAGCAACCAGTCATTGAGCCGGACGACCTGACACCGCAATTTGCTCCCCTGCGCATTGTCCTGCTGACTCCATCAGTGGCCCGGGACGATGACGAGCCGCTGGAGCTGTGGCGCGACTGGAAGTCCCCGGGAGGCGAAAACTCGGACGCCGAATGGAATGGCATGGTGCAGCAGCGCGACGAGTACATCGCGTGGCTGGGCGGCCAGATCGCGAGCATTGCGACGAAGATCAACGATTGGATGGAGTACTTCGCTAAACAGCAGTTTTCGGAGGACGCGGCCGAAAAGATCAAGCAGGCGCGGCACATGCTGCTGGCCGAGCACCGCACGCATCAGGTGAAGTTGTCGGTGGAGCGTGGCCGTTTGTTTCGCGAGCAGTCGAGCCTTCAGCAGAAGATGACCAACTTTTCCTCGGCCCGAGCAGAGCTGGAAGCACGCCGTCAGGAATGTATGAGTGCCCTGAAAGAGCTGCAGGAGAACGGCACAACCAACCCGGCGGTCGTGGGTCGGTTGACGCGATTCTTCAAGCGCCGGGAATAGCACACGGTCCGAAAGCTCGTAGTCGCTTGCGGCGCGATGACACGTGCGTGTTTCACGATGTGACGTTCCTTCGACGTGTTAATGATTCGACGCAGGGCTTCGTCAAAAAAAGCCCGGCTGCCAGAATCTTCCGGCAGCCGGGCGTGTCAAATCTGACGCTGACTCAACCCTACGCTCCGTTGAAGATTGCGTCGAAGTCGAATGTCAGGGCGTTGTCAATCTCGCCCGCGGAACCGACCACCGAATCGGCGGCATCCAGCGTCGTTCCGTTGCCAGCGGCAGTGACCTGATCGACTCCCGATCCGCCGTCGACTGTGTCGGTCCCATCTTCACCGATCAACACGTCCCGACCACTTAGTCCGATGAGTCGATCGTCACCGATGCCACCGCCGATGGTGTCATTATTCGCGCCGCCCTCGAGCCGGTCGTTACCGTCACCACCGAACAGAATGTCTGCTCCGCCCTGACCTCGAAGGACGTCATTGCCATCTCCGCCGTCGATGGAATCTCGACCACCCGAGCCGCGAATGACGTCGTTACCGTCGCCGCCCAGGAGGATGTCGTTTCCGCGGGCACCGGCCAGTGTGTCGTTGCCGTCACCGCCCTCGAAGCGAACGTCGATGCGGACGGCCCGCAGAACGGTGATCAGATCGTCTCCATCGCCGCCGGTCAGCGTGATGCCAGTCAATCGTCCCTGTGCTCGTTCGCCCGACCGACTACTGTTGAATCCGCTACGCCGCACGCGAACTGTTCCGGCCACTTCGTCGGTCAGCGTCAGGCCGCCCGCGTCGCCACGGATGTTGTCAGCTCCGGCACCACCGTTAATCGTGTCGTCGCCTCCCTGGCCAAACAGATTGTCATTTCCATCTCCGCCAGACAGCGTGTCCAAGCCGGCGCCGCCCAGCATGCGGTCGTTCCCAGCACCGCCATCCAGGACATCGTCACCCGCATTTCCGTTGATCAGATCGTCGCCTGAACCGCCAGTCAGTATGTCGTTGCCATTGCCGCCCTGCACATCAAGATCGGTGGTAGCACCAGAACCGTCGACGACATCGTCACCGCCTCGGGAATCGATCCTGATTACAGTGGTCAAGGCGGCGTCGACCGACACGATGTTGATGATGTCCACTTCATCCGTGCCGTTGATCTGCAACTGGCTGGTCGGATTGCTGAAGATCAGGCTCTCCAGTCCGCCACTGAAAGTGACTTCGCTGGCGCCGCTGATTGCACTGTCAGTCACGGTCGTCGTGACCGCACCGGAAATAGAACCCAGCGGATTCACATCGATCACAACTGTCTCCAGAATTGACCCCGACAGATCGATTGGCTCCAGACCAGTGAACGTGATTGTCTGAGTGTCGAATGTCAGTGTGCCGGCCCCGACACTTTCGGCATCGTATTCAACCCGTGTAATCGTCCCGCCGGTGACTGCCATCACGTCGTTTCCGCCGACTCCACCATCGACGAAGATCGGAATATTCGGAACTCCGCCGGAGAGGTCGAAGACGAACGAGTCATCCACATTGTCTTCGCCGATGAAGGTGATCGAGTCGAGTGCACCATCCGCAACCTGAACAATGACGTCGCCGTCTTCGCGGATCACCACGTTGCCGTTTTCAATCGACACTGTGATTGTTCCGCCGTCCAGGTCGAACTCGGGAGTCGGGTCAAACATGACGGTGAAGCTGTCGGAGGCGTCTGCAGCCAGGGTGTTGCCGATTGTGTCGGTAATACCCGAACCGGCTGCTGTCAGAGTCAAAACGTAGTCACCGTCTTCTGCCGTAACTGACGAAAGGTTGATCCGGTACTGCGACGCTGAAATCGCCTCAACCGTGCCAGTCAGACCGACAGTCATTCCGTCCTGAGTCAGCGAGAAATCATTGATATCCACGCCGGTCACGTCTTCACTGAAGTTGATCGTGATATTGCCAACCGCTGCGATTGTTGGGTCGGGATTCACATCCACGATATCAACGGTCGGAACCGTGCGATCAAGCGTGTAGGACTCGCCCGCGGTAAAGTCACTGGTGCTGACATTACCGGCAGTGTCCGTCGCCCCGGCGGACGCGTCTGCGTCGAAGTCGATCGACAGGCTGCCATCGCCGGTTCCGGTACTCGTCGTCACCGTGAATGTCGTTCCGCTGCCCGTCACATCGGTGATTGCCGCGCCGGAAACAGTGCTGTCCAGTACGAAGTCGGCGGACGTGACGCCCGTGACCGCTTCGCTGAACGTGACCGTAAACCCAACACTGGACGCATTGGTCAGTTCCGCTCCCGTGCGAACGATGGATGTCACGGTGGGAGCCGTACGGTCGACGCTGTATGCCTCGCCGGCCGTGAAGTCCGCCGTCGAAACGTTGTTAGCCGCGTCAGTGACTCCGCCGTCGGCATCCGCATCGAAATCAATCGATGCAGTTCCCTCACCGCTGCCCGTATTCACGGTGACCGTGTAGGTCGATCCGCTTCCGGTCACACTTGCCACCGATGCACCCGTCAATCCGGTCTGATCAATGACAAAGTCGCTGGAGCCGACTCCTGTGACACTTTCACCGAACATAACCGTGAAGTCGACGGTGGCCGCATTAGTCGGATCGGAATTCACTCGCGTGATTGAACTGACAGTCGGAGCCGTGACATCGAAGCTGAATCCAACAGGCGCGACCGTCGAGTTTCCTGCTCCATCATTGGATGTGGCCCGCACCGTGTACGAGTCGCCATCCGTCAGATTGGAGTCCGGGAACGCCAGCGACCACGTGTCGGTTCCGACGACGGCGAGTTGAAATTCGGTGGCACTGTCGAAGGCAGAACCGCTGAAGAACAGGCTGTCGGAAGCTCGCTGAATGCTGACTGTTACGGCTGTCAATGTTGAGCCGCCATTGTCTGCTGCCGTCCCGGTGATTGAATCAGTCCAACTACTGGTGTTGTAGGACACTCCCTCCACGGGAAAACCAACCGCTACGGTCGGAGCAGTCTTGTCGACCGTATAGGCTTCGCCGCCGGTGAAATCAGCCTGCGTCGCGTTATTAGCCGGGTCCAGAACACCTCCATCGGCATCGTTGTCAAACTCGATGGACAACGTTCCGTCGCCCGATCCCGAGTTCACACTTACCGTGTAGGTTGAGCCACTGCCCGCGACGCCCGTGACTGAAGCTCCGGTCACTGTGCTTCCGGCTGCAACAATAAAGTCGCCCGCAGCCACGGTCGCGCTGTCGACGGATTCACTGAACGTGACAGTGAAGTCGACCGTCGACGCGTTCGTGGGATTCGTATCCGTTCTCGTAATCGAACTGACGGCCGGGTTGGTCGTGTCGAAACTGAACGTGGCGGTGGCTGTGCCCGTGTTACTAATGGTGTCGGTGGCAGTCGCGATGGCCGTGTAGGACACGCCATCTGTCAGGAGCGAGTCCAGCAGAGCGAGCGAGAAGCTTGTTGTTCCGGCTGGTGTGTTCTGCACCTCGGTGGGACTGACGAAATCAGTACCGTTGAAGAACAGACTGTCGGACAGACGCTGGACGCTGACCGTGACCGTATTCAGATTCAGGTCTGTAGCCGTGCCGGTAATGGCATCGGTCCAGCCGGCGGCATTGAACGAGCCACCGTCGGCGGGGAACGTCAGAGTCGTTACCGGGTCGGTCAGGTCCAGCGTGAACTCGCCGCCCGCTCCAAAGTCCGTGTCGCTCACATTGCCGGCCGTGTCGGTTGCTCCGCCGCTGGCATCCGCGTCGAAGTCGACGGAAAGCGAACCGTCGCCAGTGCCCGTTGCCACGGAAACAGTAAACACTGTCCCGCTTCCAGAGACGCCAGTTACCGAAGCTCCGGTAACACCGGGCGTCGTCGCGGTATCAATCACAAAGTCGCCCGCATCAACGCCCGTCACGGTTTCACTGAACGTGACCGTGAAATCGACGCTCGCGGCATTGGTCGTCGTCGTCCCGACCGTGGCAATGGACACAACCGTGGGCAGCGTCTTGTCGATCGTATAGGTCTCGCCCGTCGTGAAATCGACCAACGGACCCGAAACGTTACTGGCTGCGTCGGTAACACCCGGATCAAGCGTGTCCCCATTGGCATCAAAGTCAATTGACAGTGATCCGTCTCCGGTACCGGTATCGACCGACAAAATAAATACGGAACCGCTGCCCGTGACACCCGTGACCGAAGCACCGGTGACGCCTGGTACCGTTGCCGTGTCGATCACAAAGTCGCCGGTGCCAACGCCTGTCACGTCTTCACTGAACGTCACGGTAAAGTCGACACTGGCTGCGTTCGTCGGGTCAGATCCCGCACGCACGATGGAACTGACTGTCGGTAGCACTCTGTCGATTGTGAATGTGGCGGATGCCCCGGTCGACTCCGTATTCCCCAGTGTGTCTGTGGCCAGCGCACGGACTATGTAATCACCATCTGCCGCGAAGTTGATGTCCGAGAAGTTCAGTGTCCATGCTGTCGTGCCGGTCGCTGTCAGCAGGACTTCCGTCGAGCTGTTGAATGCTCCTCCGCCAGAGAACTGGCCCGAGGACACTTCCTGAATGCTGACCTGCACCTGCGCGACTCCGGCAGCACCGGTATCCTGTGCGGTTCCGTTAATCACGTCCGTCCAACCAGTGGCATTGTAGGACTCGCCATCAACCGGGAAGACCAGCGTGGTTGCCGGAGCGGCCTGGTCAATGTTGTAAGTCAAATCCTCGCCGATGACTGCCGTGTCGGTCAGTGAAATTCCGGCCAGATCGACAATCGTCGGGCTGGCTGCAAGATCAAGGCCAAGCGACCCGAATCCACTCACATCGGTAATGCTGACAGCGTAGGTCGCCGCGTCCGTGTCTCCCGCGTCTGTGACGGTAATCGCCCCGGCAGTCAGATTCGTGTCCGTCACAGCCGTAAAGTCGGCCAGGTCGACATTGGCAACATTCTCATTGAATGTCACGAGGAATGTGACCGACGTGGCACTTGTCAGAGCCGACGCGGGAGTGCCGAGAACGATCGAATTCAGCCGTGGAGCCGTGTTGTCGATGGTGTACTGTTCGTCGGTTGTCACACCGGCCTGACTGGCCACCATCCCCAGGCCGGCATCGTCGGTGATGCCTGCCACCACAATGTCCAGTCCCAACGTGCCGTTACCAGTGATTGTGTCGACCGTGACGGAATACGTTGCCCGGTCGGAATCACCCGCGTCGGTCACTGTCACGATCGAGTTGGCTGTGACACCAGTGCCCGCATCAACGGCGAAGTTTTCTTTCACCACGCCATTGACCGGCTCACTGAACACGATGTCAAACGTCACCGATGTGGCATTAGTCGGACTCGCATCGGCCGCTGTGAACGCCACCGTCGGCTGTACGTTGTCAATGGTGTACTCCTCTTCGGTGGCTGGAGTCGTGTTCGTCAGCACGTTGCCCGCGATGTCGGTTACGTCCTGACCAGCCAGGAAGTCCAGATTGATCGTGCCGTTGCTGCTGGTCAGTCCGCTGACGGGCACTCTGTAGGTTGACGCATTGACCACGACGACGGTTCCGATTGTCCCGTCAAGTGCTGCCGTGCCGCTCAACACGAAGTCAGCCGTATCGACGTTAACAACGTCTTCACTGAACGTGACTTCGAACGTCACAGCGTTATCGCTGGTACTGGCGTTTGTCGGCATATTGCGCAGGATGCTGGCAACCGTCGGTGACGTCGTGTCGAACGTGAAGACTGCAGTGCCGGGCGTGCTCTCGACATTCCCGGCGGTGTCCGTCGTCACGGCGTTCACCGTGTAAGACTCACCGTCCGCCAGATTGCTGTCCAGCAACGCGAACATCCAGGTGGTCGTCCCGCTGGCCTGCAGGAGGACCTCAGTGGGGCTGCTGAAGCTGGAGCCGTTAAAGAAATTGCCGGTCGAGTCCAGTTGGATGCTGACATCCACGCGCGCCACATCCGCCCCGCCGGTGTCGCTGGCAGTACCCGTAATTTCATCGGTCCAGCCGGTCGCATTGAACGAACCAGGAGCACCGGGGAAGACAATTACGCTGTCGGGTTCCGTTCGATCGATGGTGTATTCGTCGCCCGCCGTGAAGTTGGCCACCGACACGTTTCCGGCCTGATCCGTCGCTCCACCACTGGCGGTCGCGTTGAAATCGACGGAGAGCGTGCCATCGCCCGAAGTCGTACTGGCCGTGACCGTGTAGGTGTCTCCACTGCCAGAGATGGCATCCAGAGACGCCCCCATCAGCCCGGCACCCTGAGCGTCGGCGGTAAAGTCTGCCAGCTCGACGCCCGTGACGATGTCGCTGAAGACGACAGTAAAGTCCACGGACGACGCGTTCGTCGGGTCACTGTCGACCCGCGAAATTGAAGCAACGGTCGGTGGCGTGTTGTCGATCGTGAATTCGTCGTTGACAGTCGGAGTCTGGTTCAATGCCAGACCGGCCGGGTCGATGATGTCCGTGCCCGAGTCGAGCACAACACGCAGTGTGCCGTCTCCCAGAATGTTCGTGGACGTCCCATCGACCGTCAGACGGAAGGTTGTGTCATCACCGTCACTCAGATCGTCGACAGTGAATTCATTGAACGTGACTGTTCCCGTGGTGCCGACAACGAAGTCGCCTGAATCGACATTGTTCACGATTTCGCTGAATGTCAGGTCGAATTCGACGGTGTCGTCATTAGTCAGACCATCCGGGTCTGTCGTTGAATCGTCGGGCGTCCGTCGTGTTATGGCGATCGTCGGCACGATGTTGTCAATCGTGTATTGATCGTCGGTGCCCGGTGCCACGCTGTTGTCGATGGCCGCCAACCCGTTTCCGGCCAGGTCCACCACAGTGGGCGTGGCGGACAGATCGAGTTCCAGTGTCCCGTTGAAGTTCGCCAAATCGCCGCCGGAAACCGTGACGTCCCACTCCAGATCAGAGAATTTCGTCGAATCGGTGACGATCGCGGTCGACGTGCTGACAACCACGAAGTTTGAAACACCCACACCGGATACGGCGTTGTTGTTATCTGCAAACGTCGCCCGAAATACGACAGCGTCAGCAGCAGTAAACTCACCAGCAGGCGTCAGCCGTGTGAAACTGACCAGTGTGGGAGCGGTATTGTCGACGGTATATGTCTCGCCAGTGAAGTCCATTGTGGCTGAGTTGCCGGCCGGATCGTCCACGCCCAGGCCCGTGCCGTCATCAAAATCAAAGTTCAGGCCGACCGTGGCATTCAGATCCGCCAGGTCCCCGCCGGAGACGGTGACTTCGTAGGTACTTGCCGAGGTCGAATTCACTGCAACATCTGGCGCTGTCACGCCCGTGACGTCGAAGTCGTCGGCAGAGACAGTCGTGGAGTCGACGTCTTCGTCGAACGTCACCAGGAACACGAGCGTATCAGCATTCGTGTTTTCGCCAGCGGGACTCTGACGCACGATGCTGCCGACTTCCGGAGCGTCGTTGTCGACCGTGTAGACCTCATCAGCACCGCTGACAGTTGTGCTCGTCAGAGCGTTACCCACGAGATCATCGATCGTCGGCGTCGTTGCCAGGTCCAACCCAACCGTGCCGTTGAAACCGGCCAGGTCACCGGTGGAAACCTCAACTTCATACGTGCTCGCCGACGTCGCCATGACGTCTGTCACGGCCGCTGTCGAGGTACTGTTAACGGCGAAGTCGGCCGTGCCAACGTTTGCGACGTCCTCACTGAACGTCACCAGGAAGACGAGCACATCCGCATTCGTCGGGCTTGTTGCCGGAGTATCGAGTTCGATGCTGACGGTCGTCGGAGCCGTGTTGTCGATCGTGTAGGTTTCTTCGGTGTTGATACCGGTCGCCGGTGCGAAGGCATTCGTGGCCACATCGGCGATGTCCTGGCCGGACGCGAAGTCCAGGTCCAGCAGGCCGTCGCCGCTGACAGACGCCACGTTGACTGTATAGGTCGAATCGTCCGCGTCACTGTTGTCGCCAACGGTGATTACTCCAGTGGTCGCACCACCGGATGCCACCACAAAATCGCCAGCGGTGACGTTGGTGACGTCTTCATCGAAGTCAACAAGGAACGTGACCGTATCCGCGTTTGTATCCTCACCGGCAGGTGTCTGTCGCGAGATATCCACGGTCGGCGCGGTGTTGTCGATTGCGTATGCCTCGTCGTTACCAACATTGGCGTCGATCTGAGCCAGCCCGGCTCCATCGACGATGTCGGGATTCATGTCGTCGATGTCCAGCGAGATCGTTCCGTCACCAGCGATACCAGAGACCGTCACCGTGTAGGTCGCCGGATCGGAGTCGCCTGCGTCGCCAACAACGACAAGGGAATTCGCTGTCGCAGTCGCAGTTGTGACGACATCGAAGTTATTCTCACTGACGTTGCTGACCGGTTCGTCAAACGTCACGTCAAACGTCACCGAATCCGCGTTGGTAATCACACCGCCACCGGCAGGACGTGTCTCAAAGTCGACCGTCGGAGCCGTGTTGTCGAGCGTGTAATCTTCTGACGTGCCCGGGGTCAGAACGGTCAGGAGATTGGGATCGTTGTCCGTCAGATCCTGCAGGTCCTGATTGGTTCCGTCGATCGCCAGACTAACCGTGCCATCGCCGCTGTCATCCACGTCAACGAGTACATCAAACACGCTTGATCCAGTAACTGCGGTAACCGACGTGATCGTCGCACCGGCGGCTCCGGCACCGCTCACGATGAAGTTGTCTGTGTCGAGTGCGGCGGCACCACCGTTCGACAGGTCATCCACATCCTCAGAGAACGTCACCCGAAACGTGACATCGTCAGCCTGCGTCTGCGTATCGGTTGGATTCTGCCGCAGGATGCTGACGACGGTCGGGGCCGTGTTGTCGAACGTGATGCTCGCCGTGGCCGTCATTTCCACGTTGCCGGCTACGTCGGTCGCGAATGCGGTGATCGTGAAATCGCCATCAAAGAAGTTCGCCGCTGGGAATTCGAAGAACCAGTTCGGCAGTCCGGTGATATCCGCGTCCAGCAGCACCTCTGTGGAACTGTCGAATCCGTCGCCGTCCCAGAAATTGCCGCTGTCCTGCTGAATCGTCACCTGCACCTGAGCGAACGCGGATTCGATGAAGGCCGCACCACTATTCGTGACTGTGCCTTCGATTCGGTCCGTGGCCGTTGTTCCGGCCGTCCAGCCGACTGCGTTGTATGAGTCACCGCTGACCGGGAACGAAATCAAAGTGATGGGGTCGGTCTTATCGATCGTGTATTCTTCGCCGGCTGAAAATGACGCAACATCGTTGCTCGCCGCGTCAGCGACGTCGCCGTTGTTGAAGTCGATCGACAGGATGCCATTGCCCGTACCGCTGGCGACGCTGACGGTGTACGTGCTGCCTGATCCCGTAACGCCCGTGATCATCGCCGGGCTGGTCAGGCCGGCCTGATCCAGCGTGAAGTCCGTGGCGTCCACATTGTTGACGGATTCCGTGAAGGTCACGGTGAAGTCCACGCTGTCCGCGTTCGTGAATTCGCTCGTCGCCCGCTCGATTGTGACCGTCGGCGTCGTCTGATCGATTGTGTACGTTTCGTTGGGCACCGGAGGTGTGACCAGCGCCAGCCCAGCCAGGTCTGTGATTCCAGCACCGGAATCCAGAACGAGTCCCACTGTGCCATCGCCGGACACGCCATTCACCGTGACGGTAAACGTGTCACCGCCGCCGACCAGACCGACAACGGAAGTGGCCGTGACGCCTGCCGATGTGGAGACCACGAAATCGGCGATGTCAACGCCCGCGACGTCTTCGCTGAAGTCCACACTGAACACGACCGACCCGGCATTGGTCGGGGAGGCACTGTCGCGCGTGACCGAAATCGTGGGCGCGATGTTGTCGATCGTGTACTGCTGGTCGTTCGTTGCAGTTGGAGTTGGCAAGGTATCATTGTCGATCGCGGCCAGACTATTGCCGGCCGTGTCGATGACCGTCGGCGTGGCGGACAGATCGAGTTCCAGTGTCCCGTTGAAGTTCGCCAGATCGCCGCCGGAAACTGTGACGTCCCACTCCAGATCAGAGAATTTCGTCGAATCGGTGACGATCGCGGTCGACGTGCTGTCCACCACAAAGTTTGAAACTCCGACACTGCTTACAGCACTATTGGCATCCGCAAACGTCGCCCGAAATACGACAGCGTCGGCAGCAGTGAACTCACCGGCGGGTGTCAGCCGTGTGAAGCTGACCAGTGTGGGGGCGGTATTGTCGACCGTATAAGTTTCGCCGGTTGTGAAATCGCCGGCTGTGTTGTTGCCAGCGGGATCGTCAACGCCGCCAGCGGCCGAATCGTCAAAGTTCAGTTGGACTGTGGCATCCAGATCGGCGAGGTCTCCACCGTTGAGCGTCACGGTAAATGTGCTGGCTGACGTTGATGACACGTCGGTGATCGGCGCCGTTGTACCGGTCACGGCAAAATCCATGGCCGCAACAGTTGAGGCGTCCACGTCTTCAGAGAATGTGACCAGGAAGACCAGCGTGTCGGCATTCGTGAATTCTGCCGTCGGCGACTGACGCGTGATACTGGTCACGGAGGGAGCCGTGTTGTCGACCGTGAAGACCTCATCCGCACCGCTGACGGTTGTACTTGTCAGTGGGTTACCCACGGGGTCGTCTTCGATTGTGGGAGTGACAGCCAGGTCGAGCCCGACCGTGCCGTTGAAGCCGGCCAGGTCTCCGCCGGAGACCGTCACCTCATAGGTACTGTCCGACGTCGGATTCACGTTCGTCACCGTCGCTGTCGAAGTACTGTCGACAGCAAAGTCGCCAGTGCCAACACTCATGACGTCCTCGCTGAACGTCACCAGGAACACGAGCGAATCCGCGTCCGTCGGACTCGTTGCGGGTGTATCCAGTTCAATGCTGACGGCCGTCGGAGCTGTGTTGTCAATCGTGAAGGTTTCTTCAGTGCCGGTGATGCCCGCGCCGGGGTCAAACGCATTGCCAGCGTCGTCCGTTATGTCCTGGCCTCCGACAAAGTTCAGATCGAGCAGACCGTCACCACTCACGCCGTCGACCGTGACGTCGTAATCCGTAGCGTTCAGCATGACGACAGAGATTGCGCCAGTGGACGCACCGCCCGCGGCGACGACGAAGTCAGCGGCCGTGACGTTCTGGACATCCTCATCGAAATCAACTGCAAACGTGACCGAAGTGGCGTTGGTAAATTCGCCCATCGGCGTCTCTCGCTCGATCGTCACGGTCGGCGCTGTGTTATCGATGGTCACTGTCTCGCCGACTGTTGTTGCCACGCCCAGACCCACCTGGTCCACGATGTCGTTAGTGGTGATGTCCAGTCTCAGATCACCGTCACCTGAAACACCGTTAACGGTGACGGTGTAGGTGTCTCCGGTACCGGCGACGACCACGGGCAGCGATGTTACCGCGCCACCGGTGGGGGGCGTCAGTGTGACCGTAAAGTCGCCGGAACTGACTCCCGTGACGTTCTCTGTGAAGGTGACGTCATACACGATCGAATCTGCATTGGTGGGATCGTTGACGCCGGAAGCCAGAGCGATCGTGGCCACGGGAACGGTGTTGTCGAGCAGGTATTCCTCTTCCACACCGGTGGGCGTCAGGTTTGTCAGTGTGTTGAAGTTCAGCGCAGTCAGATCGCGAATGTCCTGTCCGGCATCCAGATCCAGGCCGACGGTGCCATCGAAGTTCGCCAGACCGCCAGTCGACAATTCGATGTCGAACACACCCGAACTGGGATTTGTGAACATGGTAATACTGGTGGTCACTCCACCGGTCACGAGAAAATCGCCTGCAGTGATATTGGTGACAGGCTCACTGAACGTGACACGGAAGGTCAGCATGTCCAACTGCGTGACGGCATCCGTCGGAGTCAGTCGCAGAATGCTAACGACCGTCGGTGCCGTGTTGTCGAAGTCAAACTCTGTAGATGTGGCTGTGGCTTCGGCATTGCCGGCCGTGTCGGTCGAGATCGCAGTGACGACAAATGTGCCGTCGGTGAAATTGGACGCCGGGAAAGCCAGCACCCATGTGGCACCGCCGCCGGTCTGCGTGACAGTCGCCGCCAGCGGAACGGCCGTGATGCTGGCAAAGGCACTGCCGTTCCAGAAGTTCCCGTCCTTGATCTGCACGGTGACAGATACGGTGGCCACGTCGGACGTGGCTTCCGTCACGCTGCCGGTGATCTGGTCCGTCGCGCCCGCCGTCCAGCCGGCTGCGTTGTACGACGTCGCCGCGGGGAACGTGATCACGGTCGCCGGGTCGGTATTGTCGATCGCGTACGACTCATCCGCGCCGCCTTCGCCACCACTCAGGCCATTTCCGACGGAGTCCGTCAACGTGGGGCTACCGGCCAGATCGAGATTAACGGTTCCATTGCTGCTGGTCAGCCCCGTCACGGTGACATCAAAGACAGTCGACGACACCATCGCCGGCGTGCCAATTGTCCCGTCGCCGGCAGCCGTCCCGGACAGCGCGAAGTCAGCGGTCTGGACGGTCGCGGCATCCATTGCCTCGCTGAATGTGGCGCGGAACGTCACGGAGTCCGCGTTGGTGAATTCGGCAGTGGGGCTCTGGCGCAGTATCGACAGCAGTGTCGGCTGCAACTGATCGATCGTGAAGGACTCGTTGGTGGTGGGAGTCGTGTTCAGCGCCAAGCCAGCAATGTCGGTGATACCGCTGGAACCATCGATCACCAGACTCACGTCGCCGTTGCCGGCCAGGTCGTCGACTGTGATTGTGAACTCCGTGGGGCTCACCATGTTGAAATCACCGGCATCCGTGGCACTTGATGTCAGGCCGGCAGGTGTTGATACGACAAAATCACCGAAGTCGACACCGGTCACAGCTTCGCTGAACGTCACCGTGAAGTTGACGCTGGCTGAATTCGTCGGATTGGTCGCGGCAACCTGGCGTGTGATGGTCAGGGTCGGAGCCGTGTTGTCGATCGTGTAGGTTTCTTCGGCAGTGATGTCGGTTGCCGGGGCAATGGTATTTCCCGCCAGATCGGCGACGTTCTGGCCTGAGGAAAAGTCCAGATCGAGTAGTCCGTCTCCGCTGACGGACGACACCGTTACGGTGTAGGTAGACGCGTCCGCATCGCTGTTGTCACCCACCGTGATCGCACCCGTTGAGGCTCCGCCGGTGGCGACCATGAAGTCCGCCGCATCCACGTTGGCCACGTCTTCGTTGAAGTCCACCAGAAACGTGACCGAGTCCGCGTCCGTAAATTCGCCAGCCGGTGACTGCCGCGTGATGGCAACCGTCGGCCGTGTGTTGTCGATCGTGAACATCTCATCGGTCGTGACTGGCTGGCCTGGATCGAACGTCAGTGCCGTTTCGTTAACTATGGTCGCCGCCCCATCGAAATTCAGATCGAGAGTGCCGTCGCCGGTCACGAGGCTGAGAGTGACGGCGTATGTAGCCGCGTCCAAATCACCGTTGTCGCTAACCGCGGTGCCACCTGCGGACGCACCGCCGGCAACCACGAAATCGCCCACGTCGACGCCGGTCACGTTGTCATCAAACGTGACCAGAAAGACGACGGTGTCGGCGTTGGTCAGACCATCCGGCTCCGTCGTGGAATCGTCTGGTGTCAGACGCTCAATCATGACCGTCGGGTCTGTGTTGTCGTATGAGTAAGCCTCACCTGCTGTGAAGTCGGCCGTGGACACGTTGCCACCGGCATCGGTCACACCGCCACTGGCATCAGCATCGAAATCGATCGAGAGTGAACCCTCCGCCGTTGGTGTTCCCGTATTGGCACGAACGGTGTAGACGGTCGCCGACACGGGTGTGACCGATGCAATCGAGGCACCCAGAGTGTCGGGGTCGTCAATGACGAAATCAGATCCATTTAGATCGACACCAGTGACGTCTTCACTGAAGGTCACCGTGAAATCGACTGTCGCGGCGTTGGTGGGGTTGGCGTCCGCACGCACGATTGTTGAAACGGTGGGCAGGACGTTGTCCAGAGTGAATGTCTCATCCGTCGACGGAGTGATGCCGGTCAAACGGTTGCCGGCCGCATCGTCCACGTTCTGGGTCGTCCGGAAGTCAAGATTGACCGTCCCGTTGTTGTTGTCGACGTTGCTGATCGTGACATCGAAAACAGTGTTCGGCGTCACAACAGCGGGGGCACCAATGATCGCACCGGTTGTTCCCGTACCGTTCAACTGGAAGTCCGAGGCGTCCAGCGTGGTGGGATCAATCTCGCTGTCGAACGTCACGCGAAACGTCACTGTGTCTGCATTCGTGGTGACGTTGCCAGTCGGCTGAGTCTGAATGCTGCTGACCGTTGGAGCCGTATTGTCGATCGTGTAGCTGGGATTCGGTCCGTTGATCGTCGTGAAGATGTTACCGGCCGTATCGACAATGCCCGCGGCAAACGTCTGGCTGGGGGCATTCACGTCGAGCCCGAGTGCTCCGTCGCCAGCGACTCCGCTGACTGTGATCGTGTAGGTCGAGGCATTGGCATCACCGGCATTGCCAACGGTGTAGAGAGAATTGCCGGTCGCAGCGCCCGTGAGAACAAAGTCATTCTCGCTGACGCCGGTGACGTCTTCACCGAAATCCAGATTGAACACGACCGAGTTCGCGTTGGTCGGATCCGGATCGGCCAAAGTGATGGTGACCGTCGGCCTTACTGTATCGACGGTAAACGTAAAGCTGGCTTCAGCTGTTCCCGCTGTGATTCCCCCCGTGTGCGTTCCTGGATTGGCTGTGTCATCCAGAACTCGCAGCACGAAAGTTCCGTCCGGAAGTTCAGTAGCAGCTCCATCAGGATCAGGAGTCAGTGTTGCGGCACCGCTGCTGACATCCAGTGTGCCGGACTGCACCACGCTGTCGTCGGTGGTGTCGTGAATCGCGAAATCGACGAACGCCGGAACTGTTGCGGTCGAGTTGATTGTGAAGTCCGGTTGCGTGTCATCAGTAGTGCCGTTGTTCGTCAGCGGAGTCGTGATGTCGCCGACATCGTCAACCGCGTTGGCACCAATCGTGGCGGCCAGCAGTGTCCTGGTTTCCAGGAACTCGGCGTGTCTGGTCAGCGTCCGATTCTGTTTGGCTCCATCCCGGCGTCGCAGGGCTGCGCGCCTCGTTGCTCGGCCTCGACGCTTGATCTGTTCTGAAAATCCCAGCAGCCAGTTCGTCAGTTGCATTGCTTTGCCCTCGGTTGAATCTTCCCTGGTGAATCTGATGGACCGCGTGATGGGGACGCGACCGGATGTACTGTCTCGATTGGCACCTTTGTCCGCGTGCGCTAGTTTGGCCCGTACGATCAAACAACCTAGACTACCCATCTTGTTGAGTATTTCCAGCCTCAGGCACGGCCGAACATCTGTCAGATACGAAAAAACCGGACTTGGAGAATCCCTGCAACATTCGCCGATTACGAACTTTGCTCTTGAAATCTCGCGATGTCGTCGTCCATGGAAAGCAACTGACAACCGTCACGGCTCGTTGAGCAGTCGACCCTCACAGACACGAACGCGGTGTCCGTTCGAACGCAGTCCTTCAACAGCCGAATACTGATTTCCCGTGCGGGTCTGGAGAGATCATATGGGCCTGGGCTGTGCACCTCGACTCGCACGATCCTATGGCCCGTGTCGGCTGAACGACCAAACACGTGCCGTGCAGGAAACCAGGGCTCGGGCAGTGGAACCTGTGGACGGATTCCAGTACGTCACATCCAACTCGGCCAGTGTTAGCGCGTGCGGTGATGGAGGTGCGGGTGAAAATCCCTGGCCAGAGTGGATTGACGGCAGATTCCTGCGTATCTGGTCGAAGTCGATGAAGAGCCTCCCTATACTGCGCTGTCTGAGCGATCTGACAGTTTGCTGATCAGTCGGGACAGGCCAGGTTCAAGGTGCTGTGACGAATGCCGACAACCGCATCCGTTGGCTGGCGTCTGTTATCCGATCTGTTTATATGCTTCTTACTACTCTCATATCTTGTTGAGTCCATCACGAGGACCTGTTCGGCGACTGTTGCGGGCAAGGTCGACCGGATCGGTTTCGCATTTTGATGCAGTTCGAAACAACAGATGAGCTGGCACGCGAGCTGATTCGTCTCCGCCTTGTCACGGACGCGCAGGTTGCGGAGTGTCATCAGTCTCGACCGGTCACATCAGATCCCGGATCGCTGTTGGACGCGTTGGAAGCTCAGCATTTCCTGACGGCGTACCAGGCGGGCAAGCTGCGTTCCGGTGAGAAGGCTCCACTGGTTCTGGGTGATTACAAGCTGCAGTACCAGAATGCGTCAGGCAGCTTCGCACGTGTTTTCCGGGCGGCGCCGCTCGATCCCACGGACAATCGCATGATCGGCGTCAAGGTGCTGAGGCAGCGATTCCTGGATGACCCGAAAGCCATCGGGCACTTTCATCGAGAAGCCGAACTCTGCATGAAGCTGCGGCACCCGAATGTCGTGCCGATTTACGATGTCGGTATCGACGACGAATGGCATTACTTCACGATGGAGTTCATCGAAGGCGGAAACCTGCGGGACTTCATCCGAATCCGCAAGAAGCTCGATCCCGTCGAAGTCCTGCGTTGTGGATGCGACATGGTCGAAGGGCTGAAGTACGCCCTGTCGCAGGGCATGACACATCGTGATTTCAAGATGTCCAACGTCCTGATGAGTTCACGTGGTGTGGCGAAACTGGTCGATTTCGGACTGGCCGGTGATGCGACAGACGGGGAGGATGAAAGCGTCCACGCTGTCGAGTATGCCGCGCTCGAAAAGAACACGCATGCTCCGATTAACGACCCACGCAGCGATCTGTTTTTTCTGGGGGCGGTCCTGTACGAGCTTTCGTCCGGCGTTTGCCCGTGGAAAAGAACAGCGGACCCCGCGGAGAGAAAGCAGTTCTCTCGGTACTCCGGAATTCGTCCGCTGGCTATGGCCGACCCAAACACACCGCGTGTGCTGGCCGACATCATCGATCGACTGCTGCGCATCAACCCGGACGAACGGTATCAGTCCGCCGAAGAGGCAGTGGCCGACCTGCGACCGGCGCTCTCGGGGTTGGGAGACAGCAAACAGGCCCTGGCTGGCCAGCCGGGCAACACGCAGGAAAAACGGCCCAACAGCATCCCAACTGTACTGTGCGTCGAATACCGCCCAAAACAGCAGGACCTCCTGCGCGAGTATCTGTCGAAACACGGGTTCCGGGTTCTGATGCTGAGTAGTTGGGAGCGGGCGCTGACACGCATTCGCAGCAACCCACCAGACGGGCTGGTGTTGATGGGTGATGCGCTGGATGGGGGCCACGCAGACGCATACGACGAAGCGCTTAGCTGGAGTAAGCTGCAGAATATCGGCTGCGTCGTCGTGCTCAGGTCGGGCGAGCAGGCGTTGCTGGACCAACTGACGCCGCACGCCTCATCACAACTGTTGACTCAGCCAACACGCTTGCGGGATGTCCGCAGCGCAATGCTGGAATCATTGGAAGCATGCCAGAACAGGGAGTGAGCAATGGCATTTGACGGCCAGGAACTGCGAAAGATCATGGGCAGCTTTGCGACGGGAGTGACAGTTGTCACAACGGACACTGACCCGCCCACGGGGCTGACAGCAAACTCCGTGACATCACTGTCGCTGGACCCACCGCTGATTCTGTTTGCCGTGGACAAGAAGGCCGGATCACTGGCCGCCTTCAACGAAACCCGCCGATTCGCGGTGAGTATTCTGACGACGGAACAGCAGGACATCTCGAACCGCTTTGCGACTCCAGGCCCGAAGGATTTTTCGGACCTGTCGATCAGGACGGCGGAAACGGGAGCCCCAATTCTGGCCGACGCGCTGGCATGGGCGGATTGCCGAGTCGTCGATGTACTGCCCGGCGGCGATCACGATATTTTCATCGGTGAAGTCGTGGCGGGAGACGTCAACGTCGGTGACCCGCTGCTGTATTACGCCGGCAAGTACCGCGAGATCACACCACTGAGCTAAGTACCTGTCGAGGCACGTAGCGGTAGGCCGATTTCTCCGAAATCCGCACCTCCCGATTTCGGAGAAATCGGGCTACAGCTCAGCCACGGCCCGCTTCATCCTTCAGCCTTACGCCCCCGGCATGATCCTCCAGCACGCCAACGAACTGTTGACGCGTACGTTTCGCTCGCCGAGGCATCCGCCCGGTCGCTGGCGGAGGCTGGCGGGCCAGATTGACCGGCTGGCCACGCAGCTGGAAGCGAAGCCCGACGCTGAGTTACGAACACTCGCGGCAGCAACTCAGTTCCGTGTTCGCTCGGGTGAACCCCTTGACGTGATTCTGCGCGACGCGTTCGCACTGGTTGTCGAGTCGTCGCGGCGGCACATCGGGTTGCGGCATTATCGCGTACAGATTCTGGGCGGCATTGCCCTGCACAGCGGCGGTGTTGCTGAAATGCAGACCGGCGAGGGCAAGACACTCGCCGCCACTCTGCCCTTGTTTTTGAACGCGCTCCGCGGACAGCCCGTCCATCTGGCCACGGCCAACGATTACCTCGCGCAACGTGACGCTGATCTGATGCGACCGATGTTTGAATCGCTGGGGCTCAGCGTGGGAGCTGTCACCGGAGACATGTCCCCCGTTGAACGTCGCACTGCCTACGATTGCGATATCACCTACGGCACGGCTCGCGAGTTCGGGTTCGACTTTCTGCGCGACCGACTGACCCTGAAAGCACGTGGGTTCGAAGAGACTTCGCTGTTCGCCGAATCGCTTCACGTGCGGTCGCTGGCGGAGCTACAGGCCGGACCAGCCCGTTCGCTGCGTGAGCGTTTGACTGTCCAGCGGCACCCTCTGCACTTCGCCCTGATCGACGAAGCGGACAGTCTGCTGATTGACGAGGCACGCACGCCGTTAATCATCAGCAGCGAGCAGGGAGACCGCCTGACTCAGGAAGCTCTGTTCCGCTGGTGTGCCGGTGCTGTCGGACAGTTTGAATTGAACGAGCACCTGGAAGCGGACGCCGACACCGGGCGTTTCGAACTGACGCGGCCGGGCTTTCGGCTGATGCGAGCACTACCGAAACCGCCCCAACTCGACGAACTGCCGATGTCGGACATCATCGACGCGCTGCTGCAGGCCGCGTATGCCGCCAGCAACCTGCGCTGCGACGAGCACTACGTCGTTCGCGACGGCAAAGTTCAGATCGTTGACGAATTCACGGGCCGAATCGCGGAAGGGCGCAAGTGGCGAAACGGGGTTCATCAGGCAGTCGAAGCACGCGAAGGCGTCGACGTCAGTCCGCTGACCGCACACTGTGCCCGCATCACCGTGCAGGAGTTGTTTGGACTGTACGACCGCATCTCCGGCATGACTGGCACGGCAACGTCTGCGGCGTGCGAACTCCTGTCTGTGTATCAGTTGCCCGTCTACCGCATCCCGACACACCGCAAGGTACGGCGAGACGAGCAACCGCCCCTCGTACTGGAATCTTCCGATGCCCGCTGGCAGGCGGTTACCGACGAGGCTCGGGAAATCACGTCGAGCGGACGTCCTGTGTTGATCGGGACGCGGACGATCGCGCAGTCCGAGCAGCTCTCGTCGCTACTGACAGAGGCGGGTCTGGAACACGAGATCCTGAACGCTCGCAACCACGCGCTGGAAGCAGAGATTGTCTCGGAAGCAGGTCATCCCGGACGAATTACCGTCGCGACCAACATGGCAGGCCGCGGAACCGACATCGTGCTGCAGGGCAATGCTGAGGAACTGGGCGGACTGCATGTCATCTGCTCGGAGCCACACGCAGCCGCGCGGATTGACCGCCAGCTTGTGGGGCGATGTTCCCGGCAGGGGGACCCCGGGTCGTTTCGTCAATTCATGTCGCTGGAAGATGCCGTCCTGCGTGAAGGTCTCAGCGAAGCCGACATGGACTCAATGTGGAAATCGGCATCAATTCGATCGAATGCGCCAGCGCTCGTCTCTGGCTTTCGACGCGCACAGAAGCGGCTCGAACGGCAGCACGAGCAGGAACGTCAGATGTTACTTGTCCAGGCAAGAATGCGCGCCCGCCAACTCGTGCAGTTGGGACAGGACCCGTGGCTCGATGCCGTGTGAGGCGGGCGCTGCCTCCATCGATTCGCAATGTGATGCTCGGAGCGGTAAATGTACTGCTCCGGTCACGCTCTCCTGCCATCGAGATAAACACCCATGAAGATTTCCTCAATCGAACGAATCTGGGTCGACCTGCCACTGAAGGAAGTGCCGTGGCGGAACATGGTCAGAGAGATTCCGCACTGGTCGCTGTTCGAAATCTGCAAAGTCACGCTCAGCAACGGCGTGGTCGGTGTCGGTGAGACGATCCCGTATTACACGTGGGGCGAAGTCACCGACGAAGCGGTCGAACGAGCCACCGGGCAACACGCCGCAACGGTCATGTGGGACGACACACTGGGTGCCGGTCTGCAGATGGCTCTGTTCGACGCAGTTGCGAAATCGGTCGAGGCGCCGGTCTGGGCGCTGCTTGGTCAGAAAGTCCGTTCACGGGCACACGTCGGCTGGTGGGCGATTGACATGCCAGCTGAAGACTGGATCAGCGAGTGCGAAGAAGCGGCAGCCAGCGGGTACACAACATTCAAGACGAAGGCCCGGCCGTGGTTCGACCTGGAGGATCAGGCCCGGCGACTGTCGGAAGCTGTCCCGGACCATTTTCGCCTGGACCTCGACTTCAACGATTTCGCCCTCGACCCGTCGATAGCGCGACCGCTGTGCAAGCGGCTTGAGCAATTCAGCAAGATCATGATCTGGGAGAGCCCGATCACTCAGGAAGACACCGCCGGCAACCGCAACCTGCGCGATCACCTGAGCGTTCCGATCGCGATGCACATCGACCGCCCCGCATTCGAAACTCAAATCCGTCAGAACATCTGCGACGGTTTTGTCATGGAAGGCGGAATCAGTAACGCGTTGAGTCGCGGTCGCACGTGTGCCGAATTCAACAAGCCCTTCTGGCTGCAGTGGGTTGGTTCCAACCTGGGAGCGACGTTCTGCCTGCACGTCCAGGCGGCATTGTCACACGCCCGCTGGCCGGCAATTCACTGTAACCACATGTACGACGCGCAATTCGTGACAGAACCGTGGGTCGTGTCCAATGGCCTCGCTGTAGTACCGGACACCCCCGGCATCGGAGTCACCGTCGATTGGGACGTCGTGGATCAGTACCGCTGCGAACCTCAGGACAAGCCGTATCCGTATCCGGACTTGCTGTTGCGGCTGGACTGGCCCAGCGGAACGAAGTCCTGGTTCACCCACGCTCAGCAGTTATGGGACACCTTCAAGGCAGGCGACTTGCCGGCGTTTATCCCCGGCGTGCATCTGACCCGTGTCGAAGACGACGGCACTCCCGAGTGGCGCGACCTGTACGAACGCGCGAGTCAGGCCCCGATACTTGACGGTTAACCTCGACAACTGGCGAGCGACTGAGTTGTTGGCCGCCGACCCCAATGCTGTGCACATCCCTGGCAAGGCCGAATCAGGCGGGAGATAAAAGGGAAATCCCACGGTTGGCAGGGCGGGCCCACGGATGAACGAACGCGGACGGTAACTTCATCCGCGGGTCCGCCCTGCCATCCGTGGGCAGAAACCCTTCGTTTACACGTTGAAGGCTTATAACGGCCGATGTGATCTCAAGTTAAGCCGTCTCAAGATGTGCAGAGTAGTGCCCCGACCCGCCCACTTGGCTGACCGAAGGTCTCCCTGTCATCGGTCTCCGAACAACAACCTATGAACTTCCTGAACCGCTACTTCGAACTGGAATCCCGCGGAACAACCGTGGGCCGCGAATTCCGCGGAGCTGTGGCGACGTTTCTCACGATGGCGTACATCCTCGCGGCCAACCCCGCGATTCTGGGCGCGGCTGGAGTGCCGGTGGATTCCGCGGTCGCGTGTACGGCCCTTGCCGCCGGCATCTGCACAATCGCCATGGGACTGATCGCGAACTTCCCGCTCGCGCTGGCCAGCGGAATGGGGCTGAACGCGCTGGTCGCTTACACGGCCGCCGCCGCGACGGGTTCCTGGCAGACCGCGATGGGGATTGTCGTTCTCGACGGACTCATCATTTCCGTGCTGGTTGTGATCGGTTTGCGTGAAGCCATGCTCGATGCCATTCCGCTCGACCTGCGTCGCGGCATGGCGGCCGGCATTGGGCTGTTCATCGCACTGATCGGCTGCGTGAACTCGGGGCTGGTCTCGTCATCGGGTATGCCAGTCCCGCCGCTGAGGCCGGGCGACTTCGTAGAGCCGTCCGTGCTGATCACGCTCGCGGGCATCGTCGTGATCGCGGCCCTGCATTCCCGCAAAGTTCCTGGAGCCATCCTGATTGGCATCGTCGCCTGCGCGGTGGCATCACACGTATCGGCATCCCTCGAACCGGTCGCTGTCGGCGATGCCGACGCACACGTCGGCCAGCCGAGCGATCACGAACGAGTATCGGCCCTGCCGTCGTTCAGGATCATCGGTCAGGCGGACGTCGTGGGGGCGATGAGCCTGCAGTTCCTCCCGCTGCTGCTCACTCTATTGATGGTTGATTTCTTTGACACGCTGGGCACCGTGACTGCACTGGGAGATCAGACCGGGCTCAAGGATGCGAATGCCCGAGTGCCGGGCCTGCGGCGCATTCTGCTGGTTGATTCGGTCAGCGCCGCGATCGGCGGATGGTTTGGAGTCAGTTCGGTCACGAGCTACATCGAATCCGCGGCCGGAATCTCCGAGGGTGCACGGACAGGACTCCACTCGGTATTCGTCGGCCTGTTCTTTCTGCTGTGTGTTTTCGCGTCACCGCTGGTGGCACTGATTCCACCGGAAGCAACGGCGCCGGCTCTGATCGTTGTCGGATGTCTGATGGCGGCATCCATAACCCGTATCGATTTCACTCAGGCCGCCACCGCCGTACCGGCATTCGTCACACTGCTGCTGATCCCGACCTCGTATTCGATATCTCATGGAATCGGATACGGCATCTTGACGTATGTGGCGATTCAGTTGCTCACCTTGCAATGGCGGAATGTTCATCCGCTGCTGTATGGCGCCGCCGCCGTGTTCGCGATCGCATTCGCATGGGCCGGCTGAGCTGACTTCGCGCACGGTTGCACTCAGCCCCGGCAAGACATTACAGCGGTCCCGACTGGAGTGCCGTCAGCCGACGGCGACTTCACTCGCTCATGAATGAACATCCTCGGAGTCTGCCACAATGCCTGAAATTATCTTCTCCACCGGAGAATGCCGCTGGGGAATTCTTGGAACGGCCTGCATTGCTCAGAAGAACTGGCACTCGATTCACAGCTCGCAGAATTCCGTGCTGACCGCCGTAGCTAGTCGCAGCGTCGAGCGAGCTGAACAGTTCATCGCCGACTGCTCATCCCAGGTCCCGTTCCCGGAGACTCCCCGAGCCATCGGCAGCTATGAAGAACTGATCGCAGCCGACGATATCGACGCCGTCTATATCCCGCTGCCGACCGGAGTTCGCGCCGAATGGGTGATCAAGGCCGCCGAAGCCGGCAAGCATGTCATGTGTGAAAAACCATGCGGGCTGGACACGGCAGAATTGCAGCGCATCCTCGACGCATGCCAGAAGAACAACGTGCAGTTCATGGACGGCGTAATGTTCATGCACAGCGCCCGCCTCGATCGGCTCCGCGAAGTCATCAATGACGAGAACAGTATTGGCAACCTGAAACGAATTGCGACGCAGTTCAGTTTCCTGGCACCCGACGACTTCCTCGAAGGCAACATTCGCGTCAGCAGTTCGCTCGAGCCGCAGGGATGTCTGGGCGATCTTGGCTGGTACAACATCCGCTTCACGCTGTGGGCCATGGACTATGCCATGCCAACGTCGGTCACCGGCCGACTGATCTCCAGCATCAAGAGCGGCATCAGCCACGAACCGACTCCCACGGAATTCTCCGGCGAGATGTTTTTCGACGGCGGAGTTTCCGCGAGTTTCTACTGCTCATTCCTGGCCGAGCATCAGCAGTGGGCGCACGTTAGTGGTACGAAAGGATCTCTGCAGGTCCCGGACTTCGTCCTGCCGTACTACGGTTCGGAGGTCACGTTCGACGTTGCCAACCCCTTCTTTGATTTGCAGGGGTGCTTCTTCACGATGGAACAGCACACGCGTCGCGAAGTGGTACGAGAGTACGGAAATAACCACCCAACCTCACAGGAATCCAACATGTTCCGCAATTTCGCGGACCTGGTCCTCGACGGCGAAGTCGATCCGAAGTGGGGAGACATCGCGCTGAAAACCCAACAGGTCATGGACGCCTGCGCTGAGTCCGCAAGGAGTGGCAGTCAGCCCGTTTCGCTTTGACGTGACCACGAAAGACACGAATTACACGAAAAAAGGAAAGTTGTTTCAGCGGATGATTCGCTCCCATTCGACCTTGGGATAGTGGCCGAAGTTCACGAGGAGGCCGAGTCTCATGCCTGTCGCTTTCAAATAGTTGTGAACCTGTGCTCGATGCTCGTCGCATAAGGCCTTGACCGCTTTGATTTCCAGAATGATCTTTTCACAACAGGTGAAGTCCGGCTCGTAACTCTGCGTCAGCGGATATCCCTTGTACTCGAGAGCCAGCTTGTCCTTCGCTCTGAAAGGGATCTCCTGAATTCCAAGTTCCAGAAACAGACACTCCTGGTAGACAGGCTCAACGAATCCACAGCCCTTCTCCTTGTAGACCTCAAAACAAGCCCCCATCACCTTGTAGCTCTCGTCTTTGTAAAGAAGTTCAACCATCTCGGTTTCCTTTCGTGTCATTGGTGTATTTCGTGGTTACGTCCATCGGCCCACTCCGGTAGGACCACGAAAGACACGAACTACACGAAAAAAAGGATTTGTTTTCAGCGGATGGATCGTTCCTGTTCGACTTTCGGGTAATGACCGACGTTAACGAGGATGCATCCTGGCGAGCTCCACCACCTTATCGCTCTCGTCTTCCTGAAAGAATCTCAACCATTTCACTTTTCCTTTCGTGTAATTCGTGTATTTCGTGGTCAAGATCATCGGCACCTCTCCGGGAGAACTCATCATGCGCTGGACGTTTCTGATTGTTGCTTCAATGTGTCTTCTTCAGCAGGCCTCCGCGGATCAGAAAGACAAGCGTCTCGATATCTACTTCATTGATGTCGAAGGTGGTGCAGCGACGCTGTTTGTGACTCCTGAGGGGGAATCCATTCTGATTGACTCTGGCTATCCTGGCTACGACTTTCGCGATCGCGATCGCATCGTGGATGTTGCAAAGAACCACGCGAAAGTTGACCAAATCGACCATGCGGTGGTCAGTCACTGGCATTTGGATCATTACGGCAATCACGCGGCATTGACGGAGAAGATCAGGATCGGGACGTTCTGGGACCGCGGCATTCCTGATTTTCTGGTGGAAGACAAGAAGTTTGTCGACCGCGTCGCGCTGTACCGCCAGGCGTCACAGAATCAGTCGAAGACGGTCCAACCTGGCGACATGATTCCGTTGAAGTCTGGTGACACGCCTCTGTTAATGAAAGTTGTTACAGCAAGTCGCAATGTTATTCCCAATACCGGTAAGCCGAACCCGTTTGCGAAGTTGCACAATGCGATTGCTGAAGACAAATCGGACAACGCCGCCAGTGTCAGTTCACTACTCTCATTTGGAGATTTTCGTTTCCTGTGCTGTGGTGACCTGACATGGAATATCGAAGCGAAGCTTGTTACCCCCAATAACCCGATCGGTCAGGTTGACGTGTTCATGGTGACTCACCATGGCTTACCGTCGAGTAACAATCCGGCCTTTGTTCTTGCAATTGATCCGGTTGTGGCAGTCATGTGCAATGGGCCAACCAAGGGTGGAGCCGGACAAACTCAAACCACGCTTCGCAAAGTCAAAGCACTGAAAGACCTGTACCAGTTGCATGCGAGCGTCAATCTGCCGCTTGAGCAGCAGGCGCCGAAAAAGAACATCGCCAACGTCGGAAAGCTGGGTGAGTGCAAAGGGGTGTATGTCAAGCTGTCCGTTGCGGCCGATGGAAAGAACTACACAGTTCAGATCGGTCCGGAGGGCGAAAAGCGTTCCTATGCTACCAGGCATTGAGTGCGCGCGAACCGCATGAATGCGGTTACTACAAACGATCGGATTGGCTATGCGTATTGCCAGCGGCGGTGTACAGCATGAGACGAATACTTTTTCGTCGACGCCGACAACTTTTGCGGACTTCGTACGCGACAGCAATTGTGGTCCCGATCTGGCCGGCGGAGAGACGATTTTCAATCGGTTCTCAGGAACCGGTTCTATTCACGGAGGGTACATCGCCGGCGCTCAGGCGATTGGCGTCGAGTTGATCCCGCTGCTTTCCGCGAAGGCCCAACCGTCCGGCAGGGTCGACCCGGGCGCATTCGACACGATACTGGGCTGGTTTCGGGAACGACTGCAGGTCGTGCTGCCGGTTGATGGCATTCTGCTTGATCTGCATGGCGCTATGGTCACGGAAGACCACGAAGACGCCGAAGGCGCCTTCACTGCCGCCGTTCGGGAACTTGTCGGTCCGGACATTCCGATCATTGTCACGCTCGACCTGCACGCGAACATCACCGCACGTCTCGCCGAACTGGCCGACGTGATCATTGGCTTCGACACCTACCCGCACGTCGACATGCAGGAACGTGGGAATGAAGCCATTCGGCTACTGGCGTCGATGATTCGTGGCGAAGTTCGACCGGTGCAGGAGTATCGGCAGTTGCCCCTGATGACGATGCCGCCGATGCAGTGCACTTTGCGTGAGCCGATGCAGTCGCTGATGCGGCGTGTTCACGACATGGAGGCAGAACCGGGTGTCTTAACCGCGACGGTGTCGATGGGGTTTCCGTTTGCCGACATTCACGATGTCGGCGTGTCGGTACTGGTCACTGTGGATGGTGACGCGGATCTCGCTAATGCGAAGGCGGATGAACTCGCGGGCTGGTTATGGGATTTGCGGGACGACCTGCAGCCGCAATTGACGTCGATTGAAGACACGATTCGATTCGCGAATGAGCATCCGGATGACGGACTAATCATCTTCGCTGATGGGTCTGACAACCCCGGGGGCGGTGCTCCCTGTGATGGGACAGTGGCCCTGCGAGCTCTGATCGATGCGGAATTCGGCGGGGCTGTTGTCGGCGTCATTTGCGATCCGGAGACCGCCGCGCAGGCCCACGCTGCCGGAGTGGGCCAGACGATTCGCGTCCGACTGGGGGCGAAGATTGATGACCAGCACGGGACTCCGGTTGAATGTGAGGCGTACGTCCGGGCTTTGTGTGACGGCAGTTTTACATATCGCGGCCCGATGATGCGGGGCATCGCTGACAACCTCGGACCGACAGCCGCTCTGATTGCGGGCGGTGTCGAGGTCGTTGTTTCGACGCACCGACGACAGCTACTGGACGCGGAGTTGTTGCGAATCGCTGGTATTGATCCCGCGTCGCGTCGTTTACTGGTCGCCAAGAGTGCGGTCCATTTTCGAGCTGATCTGGGACCGATGGCAGCTCACATCTTCGACGCCGACACTCCGGGGATTCACCGGCCGGACTTTGCATGTTTCGATTACCGCAACGTCCGTCGCCCAATCTATCCACTGGATACGGACTGCCGTCGTTGAGGCACGACTGCTCAGAACGCCGCTGTAGTGGCACAGCGCAAAAGGGCAGGGCGACAGTCCGATTTGTGCCAGGTTATGCCGGTTGTGTCGGTTGATCGGGCAGATTTGTCTCGTCGGGACACTCTGAGCTGTCTTGATCGGAAGGACCGCAGCGATCGCACTCACCGCTCCGATGCATAGAAGCAGTACAGACATGCTTTCTGTGTGGAGGGAAGCGGAGTGCAGTCCGGTGCCGACCAGACGCTGTTTGCGCGAGGTCTGCTGGACGATTCTCCCGCCGTCGCGCGACTGTGAGGGGGACGAACGCCGCATTCAGCCACTGGTTTCTGCTCAAACGCAGTGAATCGGGAAGGCGCGGTCAGTAGGTTGAACCTGAGCCAGGATACCTCGTCAGAAAGCTCTTCGGACCGCTTCTCGCGAAAGGAAGCTTCCTAATGAAGAGTTCTCTGCTGCGCCGTTGTGGCACGTTAGTCGGCCATGCGACTCGCGTTTCGCTGACGATGCTCACCGCTGCAGTCCTGCTGACTCCGGACACTGTGTCGGCCCAGCCACCGGATGCTACCGTCTTCGATGAAACCGCAGACGCAACTCCCGGCATGGTTCGGATCGCGTCACTGCAGGACGAGACGCCGGATGTGCCCGAGACGCTTCCTGAAGTCACGGTGACCGCTCCGTTTCCGCGGCAGCCGCTGGATGATGACACCGTGTTGTCCGCGACGGCGACTCCCGTCAGCAGACCACAGGTCGGCAGTTCGGTAACGGTCATCACTGAAGAAGACATTCAGCGTCGAGGAGCGCGCACGCTGAACGAAATCCTGCGGACTGTGCCAGCTCTGGATATCACTTCGCGCGGCGGACCGGGCCAGCCCACGTCAATCTTCACGCGAGGTACAAACAGTTCTCAGACAAAAGTCCTGCTGGACGGTATCCCGTTGAATGATCCGTCCGGTCCCAGCCGCGCCTTCGATCCGTCGAATTTCCTGCTCGATAATGTGCAGCGGATCGAAGTGATCCGTGGACCGCAAAGTACTCTGTACGGGTCGGATGCAATTGGTGGCGCCATCAACATTGTGACTCGGCGAGGCAATGGTCCGGCGCAGATTCGCACGACGCAGGAAGGTGGCAGCTTCGGCACGTACACGCAAAGTACGACGCTCAGCGGCGGCAGTGAGCGATTCTGGTATTCATTTTCCGGAGCCTGGTTCAAGAACGACGGCTTCTCGACATCGAGCTTCGGCACCGAAGACGACGGTTACGAGAACGGGACTCTGTCTGGCCGGATCGGGACGCTGCTCACCGATGATCTGGACGTCGACGTTTCGTGGCGCTACATCGACGCCGACGCTGACTTCGACGGGTTTCTGGCCGACGCTCCGCGGAACATCGACACTGAAGCTTTCTTCCTGCGCACCCAGACCACGTACACGCAATTGGACGGCCTGCTGGAACATCGGGCCGGGTACAGTCTGGCCAGCTACAAGAAAGATGACCGGGCCGGTTTCCAGGCGTTCTTTGACGGCGAGTCGCACCAGTTCGATTACCGGGCCAGTCTGCGGACGTACGATGATGATTGCTTCAGTCACACACTGACCGGCGGCGTCGACCACCTGCGCGAGGATGTGCTGCAGGACACATCGAATGCCTTCATTTCGTTCGATCCGACGGCGGCCCAGTTCGCCACAGGCGTGTTTGCCGAGAACCAGTTTGAAGTGGCTGACCGCTGGTTCACGACGGCCGGGTATCGCTACAACGACTTCAGTCGCGCCGGACACGCCAGCACGTACCGCGTAACAAGTCGCCTGTTGATTCCGGAATCCGACACGGCATTGCACGGAGCGATCGGCACGAGTTTTCGGGCTCCGGCTCTGGCTGAGGTCGCCGCTGGCTTCGGCTTCAATACGGCACTACGTCCCGAGGAGAGCTTCGGCTGGGAAGCGGGAGCCGAACAGCAGTTGTTCGATGGCCGCGTCATCCTGGACGCAACTTACTTTCGTAACGACTTAACAAACCTGATCGACTTTCCGCCGGCAACAGGTTTCACCGCAGTAAACATCGCGAGTGCCCTGACAGCCGGAGTCGAGGCCTCGGCTCAGGTTGAGCTGGGTCCCGAGACATTCCTGCTGGCCTCGTACACCAACACGAAAACTCAAGACAACTCGACCGGAAATCAACTGCTGCGTCGGCCGCGCCACAAGGCGAACCTTTCACTCAGTCAGTTCCTGAGCGACCGACAGGCACAGGTCTCGCTCAATCTCAGATTCGTCGGCGACCGCGACGACTTCGGTGTGACTCTGGACGAATACTTCCTGGTCAACGCGTCATTCTGGTACGAGCTTTCGGAGGACGTTCGGCTGTTCGGCCGTGTCGACAACATCACCGACGAACAGTATGAAGATGTCTTCGGGTTCAGTTCAGCCGACATCTCTGCCTACGGCGGTGTCTCGATCACACTGGGTGGGGAATGATGAATGCAAGTCGCCCTGAGAAAGTCGATTTGACAAACATCTGACAAAGCTTTGACGGTTCGCTGACCACTCAATTGCTGAATTCTGATCCAATGCGTCTCGTACTGGCCGCTGTTGGCCGTGCCGAGTGCAGCACTCTCTCAGGAATTCGGAGGTCTCTCATGTGCACGATCAGAATTCGTCGGTTGATAGCGGCTGGACTCCTTTCGTGCGTGGCCCTGTCAGCGACCGCGGACGCCAGCCAGGTGGGACTGCAGGTTGCGATGTCCAATCCCGTGCTGAAGGCCGAGAAAAAGCAGACGACGTTTCTGAAGGTCGGTCTGACCGGATTCAAGATGGTCCGGCCGGGGCAGCGCCTGCCGGTCAATGTGGCGCTTGTTCTGGACAAGTCGGGCTCGATGAGCGGTACGAGGATCGAGGAAGCTCGCAAGGCGGCCATCGCGGCCATTCAGAATCTGAATGCCAACGACATCGTCTCAGTCATCACGTACGACTCGACCGTTCAGGTGCTGGTGCCCGCCACGAAGCTGACGGACAAGAAGATGGTCTGCGCACGCATTGCCTCCATCCAGGCCGGCGGCCGCACGGCGTTGTTTGCCGGAGTCAGCAAAGGAGCGGCCGAACTGCGTAAGTTCCTCAACCGAGACCTTGTCAATCGCATCATTCTGCTGTCAGACGGCAAGGCGAACGTCGGTCCGAGTTCGCCCAGTGAACTTGGCGCGTTCGGAAAGTCGCTCAGCAAAGAAGGTGTCACCGTTTCAACACTGGGGTTGGGACTCGACTACAACGAAGACCTGATGGTCCAGCTCGCCAGCCAGAGCGGCGGCAATCATGTCTTCATCGAAGACGCTCGCAACATCGCGGCAATCTTCAAGGAAGAGTTTGAGACGGTGCTGTCCGTCGTGGCCCAGGAAGTGGCGGTGAGCATTGAAGTGGGAGCGGGCATTCGTCCCGTGCGGGTCCTGGGTTGTCATGCCGAAATCAACGGGCAGAAGGTCCTGACGCAGATCGCTCAGATTTACAGTGAACAGGAAAAGTTCATCGTGCTCGAAGTCGAAATCCCGGCGTCGCCGGAGGGCAAACCTCGCAAGATTGCCGACGTGCAGATTTCGTACGGTAACGTGCTGACTCGGGCAACGGATCGACTGGCTGGCAGTGCCAGCGTCAACTTCAGCACGGATGCGAAGACTGTCAGTGAGAGCGTGAATCGCAAAGTTCTGGCGGCGGGCATTCTGCTGCTGGCCAATGAGCAGAACAAACTCGCGACCGTGTTGCGGGACAATGGTGACGTCAAGGGTGCCCGTCGGGTGCTGCTCGATAATGTCGACTATCTGAATTATTACGCGGACTCACTCAACTCGGACGAGCTGCAGTCACAAGGTGTTTTGAACGCGACGCAATCGCTGAGCCTTGACCCTCGCATGTGGGCTCTGACACGAAAGCAAATGCGTTTCGAGCAGTACAAGACGGACACACGCCAGGGACAATCGCAGCCCATTGAAAAACCAGGCAAGTAGGCGGGCTGATTGCAGCGGTGAATGTCAGGTGCTGCTGCCCGAGCAGTCGGTCCGTCACAAAGTGAACAGTCGTAATGGTCGGTCCTCGCGAATCCCTCCAACGCAACAATGGCTCGGTCCCGTCGAGACCACATGCCAGGCTGCATGCAGGTATTCTGCCTGATCGCTCCGCGGTTTCTGGAGCGTTACACCTGTGGACGCAGCCGATCCATCATGACCGAAGCCGTCAACCGATCAGAAATTCGATTTTCACCGTGCGCGGGACAGTCACTTCCCGCGAGTGTCCTGCACGATGAAAGCCAAAGTCCAATCCATGCGGAGGTCGTGGACATCTCGCCGTCGGGGGCGAAAATGGTGGTGTCGCTCCCATTAAAAACTGACGACCATGTGACGGTTCAGTTTTCGTTTGAGGATGCGGGTGTTGAACTACAGCGAACTGGCCGTATTTGCTGGGTGCGTCTGGCGCGGGACTTTCGCTGGCTTGCTGGTGTCGTGTTCGAAGAGGCAATTGGCGTCGAACAGCTTAAGAAGCTTGCCAGTGCCGGATACATCGAACAACGTAGCGCGCCTCGCACTGATGTGCAGATTCCCGGTACTGCTCGTCGCGAGACGCTGATCGATAACATACGTGTGGCAATCACAAACCTGTCCGCGACTGGATTTCGCCTGTCGTCGCCAAAGCAGATGGAACCGGGCGAACGCGTACTTGTCGGTACCGAGTCCACCGACGGTGATGTTGAGTTCCCGGCACACGTCCGCTGGAGCGGCCCGCGAGAGGACCGTTTCGCGGTTGGATGCGAATTCATCAACAGGGATTCGTTCCGACACCTGAGCCACCACATCCCGGAGGACGTGCCCAATTCGTGCACAGAAGCGTTGCTTCCAGGACGTTGCAGTTGGGTTCTCGGAGCGGTGTTGACGTTTGCAGTCGCAGCCTGGCAGTGTCGTGTTGAATTGCCGCAGGTGGTCGACCACGCCGAGAGAGCGTGGCAGACGTGCAGCAGCACGGTTCAGTCTCTGATTTGAGACCGTGAGGTAACGCGGCCTCAAGAGTGTGCCGGACTGTTCGACTCACAGTCAGAGACTCGACCATCCGTTTTGCTTGCGAGCGTCTGACCGCTCTGACGCTCAACGTGCGAAGCAGGAGCCGGTCCGTCGGATGATTACGACGCGCTGGCGTCAGTCGATACAACTCAATCATCGGACGAACAGACTCCGCACTGATTGAGTGGCATCTCCTATGACTCATCCTCTGACCAGCGACGCGATCGACATCTGGAAGTCCGCCGTGCATGCGGTGGATTCGAAGCTTCTCGTGCAGCAGCAAATTACTCGGGACGCGGACCGCCTGATAATCGCCGGTCGTGAGTTTTCACTAAGTTCGCTCGGTCGGATCGTTGTCGTGGGCACAGGCAAAGCTGGAGCCGGGATGGCGGCTGGCGTTGAAGCTGCCATTGGTGACGACGCGCTCGAGCGACTGGAAGGCTGGGTAAATGTCCCGGCCGACTGCGTACGGAAACTGCAGCGGATTCATCTGCACGCCGCCCGACCTGCCGGAGTGAATGAACCGACCGCCGAAGGTGTCGCAGGTGCCCGAAAGATCCTGCAGCTTGTTGCCGGGCAGCAGGACAACGATGTGTGTCTGGTGCTGATCTCGGGTGGTGGCAGTGCCTTGCTCCCCGCTCCAGTCGACGGCGTGTCACTCGAAGACAAGCAGGCTGTGACACGGCTGCTCATGCACGGCGGTGCGACCATCAACGAACTGAATTGTGTGCGCAAGCAGCTCTCGCAGATCAAAGGCGGTGGACTTGCCCGAGCTGCAAGGCGGGGAACGGTGATCTCGCTGATCATCTCGGACGTGATTGGCGATCCGCTCGACGTGATCGCGTCCGGGCCGACCGTGGACGATTCATCGACTCCCGCGCAGGCCCTCGCCGTTCTGGAACGCATCGTCGGAGATCAGTCGCGTATCCCGATTGCCGTTCGGAATTATCTGACAGAGTCAGATCAGGCGATGGAAGTAGACACGCCGATTGACGCAGAACGCGTCGTCAATTGCGTGATCGGGAAAAACGCACTCGCGATTGCAGCCGCGGAATCCCGCGCACGCGAGCTCGGTTATGTCATAAGTAATTCTGGTTGCGGGATGGCTGGCGTGGCAGCAGAACTTGGTCGCGATCTGGCTAAGCAGTGCATCAGCATTCGCGAGCAAAGAGGTGCGGATGCCACACCAATCTGCATCCTCAGCGGGGGTGAGCCGATCGTGCATCTGGCGGAAACCGATCAGCCACGAAAGGGCGGTCGAAACCAGGAACTCGTGCTGGCGGCCATCGAGCGACTGGGCACGGACGATGGTCGCGACATCGTCATTGTGTCTGGTGGGACGGATGGCGAAGACGGTCCCACTGACGCCGCCGGTGCATGGCTCGACTCGGATGTTCTGCACACCATGCGAGAGCGTCGGCTTGAACCGGCCGAGTTTCTCGCCATCAACAACTCCTACGCATTCTTTGAACGGGCAGGCGGACTGCTGAAAACCGGACCAACACACACAAATGTGATGGATGTTCGAGTTGCCCTCGTGGGTGGCCATACAAAACGTTCGGCCGAAGCGGAGTGATGCCCGGTTCACATCGGGAACTGTGACAATCAAAGAAAATCGCGATCAATGCGACGGTCTCGCTGCCGCGACAGGCGACCGTTCATCACAATGGCGCCGACCGACCGCCGACTCTGGAGCGAAGGAGAAACCATGTCACGACTGCTACCTGCCATCGTCATTGTGATCACTACGGCCCAGGCCTTCGCCGCAGAGATTCCAGAACGCTACTGGCCGCGCTGGCGCGGCCCCGCGGACATCGGCAGTGCGGCACTCGCGGATTGTCCCGTGACTTGGAACAAGGACGAAGGACTGCTCTGGAAAGTCGAACTACCGGGTATTGGCTGTTCAACGCCGGTCGTGTGGGACAATCACATTCTCTTGACCAGCGCGGCTAACGGACTGGACTCGGTCGTCGCTTACGACTGGAAAGGCGGGCAACTCTGGAAGACACCCGTGGGGCAGGAGATTCCGGGTAAGCACCGCAACGGTTCGGGCAGCAACCCGTCCGTGGTGACGGATGGCGAGCGAGTGTTTGCTTACTTCAAGAGCGGGAATCTGGCCGGCCTCGATTTAAGTGGGCAAGTGCTCTGGCAGACGAACCTGCAGGAGCGGTTTGGCAAGGTCAAGCTGTACTGGGACCTCGGAACGTCCCCGACGCTGACCACTCGCGATGTCGTCGTCGCGGTCATGCACGGCGGTGAATCATTTCTTGCCGCCTTCGATCAACGGACGGGTGAGCTGACCTGGAAAGTGCCGCGGAACTACAAAGTACCGACCGAGTGTGACCACAGTTACGCGACACCGATCGTCGTCGACCAGGATGGAAAGGAGACGATTCTTGTCTGGGGTGCCGAGCATCTGACTGCGCACAGCGCAACCGACGGAAAAGAACTGTGGTCCTGCGCGGGATTCAATCCGGAAGAGAAACGCAACTGGGTCCAGGTGGCGTCATTCGTCGTGGAAGGCGATATCGCCGTCATTCCGTACGGTCGCGGCAGTCGACTGGCGGGAATCCGCTTGAGCGGCAAAGGTGACGTGTCCGCAACCAACCGATTGTGGACGCGAGAGAATGTCGGTTCCTTTGTGCCGTCGCCCAGCATTGCCGACGGGAAGGTTTTCGTCGTGCGCGATGGCGGCGACGTCGTTTGCGTTAATGCGAAGACCGGTGAAACCGTGTGGCAGGATCGATTCCCGAAGAACCGGGCCAAGTTCTATGCCTCGCCAACGCTGGCGGGCGACCGGCTGTACGCACCTCGTGAGGACGGCGTTGTCCTCGTCGCGAGTGTCAAAGACGGGTTCAAACTGCTCTCCGAAAACGACATGGGCGAACGCCTCATCGCGTCGCCAGTTCCGATCGGTAACCGGCTGCTCATTCGCGGCGAAGAGCATCTGTTTTGCGTCGGCAAGTAGCACAGTTGGGGTGTTAGGATCGTTCGATCATTTAGTGTCGCCTTTCGCTCCGCGAAAGTGCGTTCTTTCGCGGAGCGAAAGACGACAATATGACACTTAATTCAAGGACGATCCTTAGCAGGCTGTTGAACGAGGAGTAGGCCGGCAACAAGGAGCGATAGCGACGCAGTTCCGGCACGCGTTTCACGAGAAATACGGCATCGCCGGAACTGCGCTTCGCTTGTTCCGGCCTACGAACCGGCTGTTAGTGCCGTCCCGTGTCGACGACCGACCATAGTTCGTGAATCTTCGGCGGAAACAGCGGCAGGGCCGTTTCCGGGTCCTCGATCTCGGGATGCCACATCTTTTCCCACTCGTAGCAGAACCAGCCGTCGTAGCCCGTGTTCCGCAGTAGCCACATGCACTCCAGCGCGGGAAACTCGCCACCCCGGAACAGCACGTAGTCCGCATGCCGGTGTCCGCTCATCAGTCCATGAGCCTCGCCGGCGGCGGATTCGGTCAGACCGGTCGTGGAAGCCTGGTTCCGAACGATCGAGTCCTTCCAGTGCGTGTGACGAATCCAGGGCCGCAAGCGTTCAAACGACTGCGGAAGGGATTCGCCAAAGAAACGCCAGGGGTGATGCGTGTCCCACAGAACGCCAACCGCCGGGCACTCCACCTGTTCGAGTGTTTCGCGCATGACGGTCGTGTCGGCGAAGTCGCCATGCGTCTCAATGATGACCGACAACCCCAGTGAGTGGGCATACTCGCCCAGCCGCTGTAAACCGTCCGCAACCTGCGCGGTTGCCGTCCGACGTTGATCAGGAGTGACCTGGTCGACTTCGATGGAGCCACTTTCCGTCGGTTGCAGAACGTCCCCGAAAACGCGAACCCAGCCGGCGCCCAGAGTTCGGGCCATATCGAGATAGCGACATCCGATTTCTATCTGACTGTCTCGTTCATCCGCATGGGGGTTGTGAAAGTTGACTGACGACGACAGGCCGCAGACTGGAAACCCGGCGTCATCGAGTTCGCGACGACGCGCTGCGAGCTGCGATGGCTGGAGGTCCGGGTGAGCCAGCAAATCGGTTTGACGCTGCAGCAGTCGGATTTCGACACCATCGAAGCCGTAGCGCGTGCCATGATCGATCAGCTCGCGGAACGACCAGTCGGGGCAGCTTAGAGTGGAAAACGCGGTTTTGGGGGCCATGGCCGCATGCTCGCAGCACGTTCGACGCGGTCAAGCCCATTCGCCACCTGGCGTCAAAGGCGGGCCGGACGCACGGAAACCGCCGAATGAGCCGACAGTCGGTCACGGCAGTCGGCAATGGCAGGTAACAACGCCAGTTCCAGATGCGCATGAGGTTTTGCGTGTGCTACCCTCCCCGTGGCCCTCGTTCCATGCCGCAGTTGGTTTTCGACATTTTCTCGGGCTGAATGACTCCGAGGCCCTTTTCCCAGAGACGGCGGACTCGATTGCCGGAACGCTCGCCCGTTCACATTGGTGTTGCTCGTCGTATGTACGTGTAAATCCCTCTCCCCGTACGATCCGTTTCGATGGCCACCACGACCGTCAATTCGTTCCTCGCCACGCTTCGCCGCAGTAATTTGCTCACGCACGAGCAGATGGCTGCCGCCAACAGCATCGCTGCAGACTCCGATGCGGTGGGCACGGCCCGAAATCTGGTCAAACGCACGTGGCTGACCGAATGGCAGGCGCGTCAGCTTCTGGCCGGAAAGAGCAAGCTGTTTCTGGGGAAGTACAAGCTGCTTGGTGTCCTTGGTCAAGGAGGCATGGGTGCCGTCCTGAAAGCCGAGAGCACGACGTTGGGCCGTGTGGTCGCCTTGAAGGTACTGTCGAAAAACGTCTCGAATAACGAAGTGGCGGAAGCTCGTTTTCTGCGTGAGATTCGGTTCGCCGGACGGTTGAATCACCCGAACATCGTCAGAGCCCTCGATGCCGACCGCGTCGGCGAACGAGCTTTTCTGGTGATGGAGTATGTCGATGGCTCCGACCTGAAACAGGTTCTGAAGCGAGACGGGCAACTGTCAATCGAGTTCGCCTGCGAATGCATCCGTCAGGCGGCGGCCGGACTGCAGCACGCTCATGAAGCCGGCATGATCCACCGCGACGTCAAACCATCGAACCTGCTGCTGACCAGGCATGCGGAGACAGGCCAGCCCATAGTCAAGCTGCTGGATCTGGGCCTGGCACGCCTTGAGCACAAGCAGACATCGGACTGCAGCATCACGCGTACCGGGCAGATCATGGGGTCACCGGACTACATGGCTCCGGAACAGGCGATGAATGCCCGCAACGCCGA
>Ga0209402_10000225_pt1 | contig 71689 bp, 43 predicted proteins | sample ArcticOcean_MG_C_3_FD_187437 | JGI IMG/M metagenome (GOLD analysis project Ga0209402, IMG submission 187437) | Marine microbial communities from western Arctic Ocean - ArcticOcean_MG_CB8_126 (SPAdes) (version 2) | ecosystem: Environmental > Aquatic > Marine > Oceanic | place: Arctic Ocean... | reverse complement strand
CCGCTCGTGCCCCATGATCCGGATGATCGTTTCGTGCGCGAACGCCTCGCAATTGACGCTGGTGTCGAAGTAGAGGTTCTCCAGGTCGGCGAGCTGCGGCATCAGCTCGTGTTCCAGCGTGAAGTCGTCGAGCGTCAGGTGCACCCCGCCCGGCGGTACCGGCTGGGGCTCCGTCGGTTTCATACGCAGCTCATGGTGGTGGCGCAGGAGCACCAGCTCCGGGGTCAGCTCCCACCACTTGCTCATCACCCCGACCGCGGAGTACCGACGCCACGCACAGTCATCGACTTTTTCGTCCTCGATCGGCCGCAGTGCCGATTTGTCCGGCACGAAGGTCGCGTCCAGCGCTTCCTGTTCCCGGCCGGCCGTTGCGAACGGCTCGCCGGCAAAGCTGAACAGGCCGAGTATGAACCACTGGCGAAGGAAGTGGCGTCAATTCACGGAGTCGTGGTACGGGTCATCCGCGACGAGGAAGTTCGCACAGGGTTTTTCGCGAGGTTCGGGCATGCGTGCGCCTTTTACCGGACGTCAGTGATTTGAACATTGCTTGGCCTCAGTTGCAGGGGAATAGCATCCCGACGATCGAAAAGAAGCTCGAAAACGAGATAGGACATGCCAATCAGCCGCGTTCGGTTGATCCGATTGAGAAATGAGTGGCCGCAATGTATTGTAATCAACCGAGATTATTCATGAATTTTCTACTGCGCACTCTCGCCACGAAAATTCATGAATAACCCAGGCTAAAAGCATACCAGCCCGACACAGTACGAAATTGCAGCGATGTACCGACAACGTTCCATAGTTCTCCCCGGCAGTGGCGGTGTTTACGCAACCGGCCCGCGCCCGCGCGTCACATTCATCGAATCCCGAACGCCATCAGGCGCGACAGGCTGGCAGAGCATTCCTGTCGCTCGCTCGGGGGCGACCAGCCGACAGAACAGTCCCGGACTGTTCGCAAGGCAACCGCCGAATCGAGCAATGTTCACACTGATTGAGTTACTGGTCGTGATTGTGATCATCGCGATCCTTGCCTCGTTGCTGTTGCCCGCCCTGCACAAAGCCAAGGTCCAGGCCTATAAAATCATCTGCATGAACAATCAGAAACAGATCGTCGTGGCGCTGCATCTGTATGGCGGTGACAACGATTCAAACCTGCCGCGGGGATCGCAGTACCAGGGGCTCGCGGCGCCGCCGGACGGTGTACTGCGTTCGTTCTACTGGGGCGATGCCGGCAGTGATTTCGCCCAGATCTATCATCAGGGCTACATTGCGGATCCGAAGATATATTTCTGCCCCGACGGCATGGTCACAAGCCCGGCCAACACGATCGGCTATGCGCCCGACACATTCTTCCGGCACCAGCAGGGCGCGCTCGGCGTTCGCATGAGCATCGGCTACGCGATCTTCATTAATCTCATGGAGAATCCGTATGGTATACCCTATACGAATATTCCTAACCGCACGGACGACAGTGGCGACTGGGTGGTGATTGCCGACGACAATTCGTTTTACGTGCCGGAGGGGCTGTTCTACCAGCAGGCGCACGAGCGCTGGCGCAATCATTCGGATGCGGATGGCGACGGCCCCTCGCAAGTACCGTTCAATGGGATCAACGTCGGGTTTCTCGACGGCTCCGTCCGCTGGCGACCCGCAGCGGACACGACCCAGCAGTACCCCCGTTACGACACCGCCAATTATCGTATCGTCTTCTGAACCGCGATCCGGCTCCGGCCGACACCCGCCGTCGCCGAAGGCTATGGCAGGCAGGCGGCCACGGACAACAACCGATCATCACGCAGATCATTGGCGTCGGCAAACAGACACCGGGACAACCGCGGACAGATAATCAAAAGGCCAAGATAAAAGCTATTCGCCAAGCACTAAATAAGACCCACGGCGGCAAGGTGGCTGTGATTGAATACGCAAAGTTTGTCGAACCTGGCGATCATCGGCAATTTGTTCATGACCGCGGGCGTAACGATATGGAAGGCGCCGAGGCTTTAATAGTAATAGGATCACCGACACGCAACCTGGGCAGCTTGATAGCAGACTTCGCAGCGATCACCGGCAGCTCCAGTCCGGCCATCCGCCTTCCTCTTGTCGTTTCACGCGTTTTGGATTATACTGCAGCCAATCAAGCGCACGTTAGCTTCGGAGAGAGAAAAAAAAACGTCAAAAAGGCTCTGTGCTTCATCCAGGTGACGGATTAAACAAAAATCAACGAGTAATCATCACAATAGGCGTTGTGGTTTTTGTTCTAATGGGATTGTTTCCGCCTTGGACAACAAATGCCCCAACCGAGATGAAAAACAGTGGCACCCCTTATGGATATGGTTTCATTGGTTCCCCGCCAGACCCGCATGAACGTAAGTGGAGCAATAGCGGTAGGCGTTACGGAATCAAGATAGACACGACCAGGCTGCTCATACAGTGGATAGTGATCATTGTCGCATCGAGCGGTGGCGTGCTGATTAAGGGGGGACGGAAAGATGAAAACGTTCAGCAGAGCAGCTAAATCGTAATAAGCTGGCAGCCCCCCCCGCCTTGCACGAATCAGGTCTGCCGGCATACCCCTATCCCTTCAGGCCGATAGCCCCGAGACGGCGCACCTCCTGGCGCACCCATTCCGGATCGTCTGCCGGAGTGACGAAGAAATAGGTGCAGCACGTATCGCCGCTGGCCCGCGTCTGCGCTGAAGCCCATTCGTTGACCGACGCAATAAGTTCCGGTTTGAATGAAAACGGAATGAACGCCGCACCAACCTGCCGCCCCGGGTGCAGCCAGTCACAGGCTGCCTGGATGTCCGAGAAACGCGTTGGCAGCGCGACGCCAACGCTGCCCTTAAAGTGGTCTTGCTCGCGCTCATCCCACATCTCGAAGTGCGCGTCAAACACCTGGTCCGGCACGAACGAGTCGAGCTCATCCGCAAACATTGTGCGGGATTGCTCCAGGATTTGATCGGCGTCCATCATTGGGCTGACGTGATTTCTATCTTCACCCGTGATCCCACCAGCGACTTGTAGCGCCCGCCATTCGACGCGCGCCGCACAGGTTCCCAGAGCAGGTCTTCGTAGACAACGAACAACTCGTCCGGCGCTATCTCCACTGCAGACACGCCCTGCCAGCCCGGCGCAGTCGATACAATGATCTCGTGGCTGAAGCCGTCACCCCGACCGTCCAGGCTGATTGCGATGCGGTTGTCCGGCCGGCCGTAGCTGGCCACGAGCAGGCCGTTCGACATCCGCAGGATGCTGGGATGTTGACCGTTCAAACGCGTCTTTGCGGGCATCGTCCAGCTTTTGCCCTGATCAGATGAGTAGCTCAACCACAATGGGGCGTTGCCTTCGCCGTTGCGCAGGATTGCGACAATGTCACCGTTTTCGAGGACTTCGAAGTCGGGCTCGCAAAAGCCTTCGTCGCCGGATGCCGGCGCCGGCGGAATACATCCCTGATAGTCCCACGTGAGTCCGTCGTCCCGGGAGATCATCGCCCAACTGGAATACTTGAAGAGACCGAAACTGTGATGGTACTTTTCCCAGCCGAAGTGCAGGATGTCGGTGTAGACATTGTCGCGGTGCAGGTACCCGTAACCGCTCCCCAGCAACGCCCCGTCATCGAGCCGCACCACGCCGTGGCTCAGGCCCGGGCCGCGGACAATCCCGTCTTCGCCCATCGAGGCATTGGTCTGCGGTACCCGAAAGGTGATCGGGACCTCTTCGACCGTACGCCAGCCGTCTGGCGATCGCTGGGCCGTTGCCTGAAAAACACCGTCCGACACGCGCTCCGAAAAAATCGGAAACACCATGTCCGTCCCGTCACGACATCCGATGCAGGCCATGCCGCCGAGAGGATGCAACGTTTCCACCCACGTCCGTCCGTCATCGCGACTGACGTAGTCGGACACAACCAGGCCGCCGTCGCTCATCCGGCATACCCATGGCTCGTGTGATGACTGACCGATGAACGTGGGCTGGTCAACCTTGATATGCAGGCGCCGGTCTTGCGCGACGACTTCGTTCGTAAAGTCGTTGACGCACAGCCGCTGTCCGTTGTGCTCGAATCTCGCGCAGAAAAACGCCTCGCCGTCTGCTGCGGTCGACAGCACGGCTTTGACAACGATCGAGTTCCACCCGGCTTCGAGGACCGCAGGCGATTCGAAAAGATCCCACTTGCGAGTCTGGTTGCCGGGGACGAAGAGAAAGGGCCCGTCGTACCTGGCGATTTCACTGCCATTGATCCAGATGATACACGGGTTGTTGGTGCTGTATCGGAGGGTGTACTGCCCGGCTTCGGCGGCATGGAAACAGGCAGCGATGTAGGTGACGGAATAGTCGAACGCGTATACGGGCTGCCACCACGACCGGCGAGGGAACCCCCAGGCGCTGTAGGAGGTGTAGAAGCCGACGCGCTGCTCGCAATTCGGGCATCGATCGGGTCGTTCCACGATCGGTTTCTCGCAGCGCGGACAAAACGGCTCGCGCCCCTCGTACCCGTCGAGCTCGCCCCAGCAGGGCATGAGTTCGTGCTCGAGTGTGTAATCATCAATGGTGAGATGCACGCCGCCGGGCGGTGAAGGCGGCGGCTCCGTGGACGGCATTTTCAGCTCATGGTGATTGCGCAGGAGCACGCGCTCCGGGGTCAGCTCCCACCATTTGCTCATCACACTGACTGCCGAGTAGCGTTGCCAGGTGCAACTGCTGACTTTTTCGTCCTCGACCGGCTGTAGTGTCGATTCGTCTGCTACGAAGGTTGCGTCGAGGGCCTCGTGCTCGCGCCCGGCGACTGCAAACGGTTCTTCAGCATAGCTGAATGGTCCAAGTACAAACCATTGCCGAAGGAACTGACGCCCGTTTATATAGTCGTGATACGGATCATCCGCCACCAGAAAATTGGCACAGACTTGCTCTCGCGGCAGACTGCCAGCCGCCCCTGGGTCTGATTCGGAGATGATCAAGGTTTGATCCTCCTCAGGGCACGGTGTCGATAAGCGTATACTCGATCTGCACACCGCTGCGGAGGTCCGCCGTCAGCGCCTCGATAGTCGTATCCGGATTGGCATCGCGGTAGAGCTGGACGAGCTGCTCATTGCGGCCGCGGTCCGTCATCAGTGGCAGCCATTTCAATTTGGCCGCGCATTCCCCGTCCTTGTCCAGCCCTTCGGCCCGCGCCATGTCGGCCATCACGATGTTCTTGGTCAGCTCCAGGATGACCGAATGGATCTTCGGCATGTCGGCAGGATTAATCAGCGACAACACACCATTGACGTCACGGCTGTGGCCAAGGACAACGGTCTTGTCGCCGACCCCGAGCTCGGCGACGGCTATCAGTTTCCGGACGCGTTCGGCGTCGGCGCGGATCTCTTTGCGATTGTCGCCGCTCGACCCGGCTTCCTGGGCGATAACGATCTTGATCACCGCATCGATCAATACCGAGGTCGGCGCCCAATACCGGGCGTCGGCGGCGTCAATTGCTTCGCTGATCGTCGCTTCGGGAATGGCGTCGCCGTTGATGGTGACGGGTTGCTTGAGGTTCTCCGTCATCCAGTCGATCTGGGCACCGATGTAACGGTCGCGAGCAACAAAGGGGCGGGCCGCGGCGATCGCTTCCTTTCGGGACTTACCTCGGAAGTGGTCCGGATTCCGCTTCACATAGGCGGATGCTTCGGCGTCGGTGATGGTGCTGCGGTCGCCGGCGGCAATGATTGCCGGCAATCTGGATTGGTAGAACCGGCCCAGTATGTCGACCTCGGCCAATGCAGCCTTCTGCTCGACCATTGCCATACCGTCGCGGAAGGCCGGCGTTTCGTCCAGCCCCTCGGCTGCTGCCGCCTGCGCGACAAGTAGACGGTCGATGTAACCAGTCACTGTGGGTTTGACGGTCTGCTCCAGGCTCATTTGCAACGGTATCGGCTTTGGATAGACGTCCGACTTTCGAATCGGTTTGCCGTCGACCTTCGCCAGGACTTCGTTGAGTTCATCGATCGTGACCCGTATGTCCGCGTTCTGGGCGGTAGCATGGAATCCAGAAGCGACCGCGATTACGAGGCTGACAAATACAGAGAGTGAGTTTCGCTTGATCATAATTGCTCCAGAAAGGCGACTCGTGCCGGTGGTTCATGTCGTCAGGAAAAGTCGACGCATGGTTTGTTCCCTGGCAATAAAATAGGGCCGCTTTCCAACAGCGCCAGTGCCGGAGGCAGTGGTACCGCTCCAAACAAAAAAGCGCGGCGCCCACAGACGCCGCGCTTTTTTAGATTGAAAGCCAGACTTTCACTAATAGCATCCTGCTATTGTCCGGAAACGCTATGGATTGAGCTTCGCGTCGATGGCGGCGTCGATATCGGCGCCGATATCGCAGCTTACTTCGCAGATATTGGTGCTGATCAGGAGCGTGTTGACGACCACGTTGGCGCATTCCCGGACCTCGGAAATACTGCTTGCATCCTGCGCCAACTTGCATGCCAGATCAACTGCGGCGGACGCCACATCGGCACACGGCTTGCACGGTGCGTCGTTACCGGTCGTACCGTTGTTGCCGGCAGGACCGATTTTTCCCTGCGGTCCTTGCGGGCCAGGCGACAGCTGGATGTTGTCGATCTGATCCTGCAGGTCCACGATCGCGCCGCTGAGCGATGCGAGCGTCACGTTGATCCGGACATAGTCCCAGACCGCGTCCGCGTCCGCGCCGGAGGAGCCATCGCCAAATGCGAATCGGGGGCCGGGTGACGGACCGCCGAAAGACCCGATCGCCACGCCGTCAACTGTGACCTCGACTGAACTGCCGTCCATCGTGAGTTTGTAGGCGTGATAGCCGCCGCCATGGACGTGGGTGCCCAGGACCACGAACGGATCAAAGTCCGGGTGGTAAAAGTGAACCCTGTCTGCCCGCAACACCATTGCAACGCCAGCCACATCGTCGCGGGCAACCATGAACATGCCGAAGTCCTCGTTGAACGGCAGGTTCTCGACCGCAAACTCAACGGTCCATCCCGCTACATTGTCAAGCTCGGAGGCGGCGGTCGGTGTCGTGGAACCGTCCAGGACGAAGGCATGGGGCTTGTTGTCAGCGGAGTTGCGCTGGGTCATGAATCCCGGCGGCGTGTCATAGTCGAATGAATCTAAATTGAAGGCCGACACATCCTTCTCGTCCAGGAAGCCCACCGTATTTGGATTGCCGATGCCGTCCCAACTGACGGCAGCAAAGGTCTGGACGCCGATAAACAACACAGCGATTGCGATTGCGATTGAAAAATCCTTCATGATACTAGTTCTCCTTTGTTGAGCAGTGTTTCGTCGTACTTGGCTTTAAGACGTAGTCATTGTAGAAAATTCCAGGCGCTATTGCAAGGGAAATTTTGACTACCAATACCAGTAGACCTGCCCTGGCCCCCGAGTCCATTGCGCTTCATACGCGTCATCGGTACTTTTCAACCACTTTACGGAACCGTCGGCATGGACGCGAGCGCTGCCGCGACAATCCAGTGCCGCATCGTGATGCATCCCGTAACAAGGATCGACGTTGCTACCGCAAGCATCCGAACCAACGGTATAGGACTCGCACCATTCGGCCGCGATAACGGTGTTGGGTTCGACTGAACCTATTGCCAATATGGGCTCCACGGGACCTCCAGTCACACCCCCGGAAACTTCGTAAAAATCAATACCATGTGGTCGCGGATCGATGCCGGCGATGATGGCAATTGATGTATACCAAACATTTAGTGCTACCGCGTGTTGATAAAACGACTGGCTGTCAGGGTTTATATACGTATTCGCCATCGGCTGCGGCGGCACCCAAAAGGTGTCGTTCGGATCCGTCGTAGTCGTAGTCGAGCAGTAAAAGATGTCCGAGTTGCCACCGTACTCAAGCAGCGCCCCCCTGATGTCAGACCGGTATATGCCGGAGCCTGGCGGAACCTCTACTGCGACCTCGGTCAGGTATAGAAGCTCGCGATAGGGGTATTGCGACGAATGGTCGACGGCGTATGAGTGCAGCACAGTACCCACCTGTTTGCAGTTGGACATGCAGACGACAATATGCGCCTTATCTCTGGCTCTCGACAACGCCGGCAGCAGCATCGCCACCAGGATGGCGATGATCATGATGACGATTAACAGCTCTATCAAGGTAAAACGGCTACGAAATACTCGCGTCATCGACATCGCGTCACCTGCAAATCCGGGATGGAGAGAGTGTGGAGCATGCACTCCGGGTTATAATCTGGAAACCGGAACGTGTCAAGGAAAGACGATTACGAGAGATCACGCATAGCCAAAATATTTTTTCGTTTACGTCCATTCAGCCCGTCCCGAATACTCGCTGAGCGTTGTTCCAAAAAATGTCTTCGACCTGCGTGTCGGTCAACTTCTGGCTCCAGCAGGCCCACTTCAATGAGCGCAGGTGTTCGAGCCCGACCAGGGCCGGGGTGATGGCGCAGTGCTTAGCCTGGAAGATCGGGTTGTCCGCGTCGAGCACCGCAAACGAATCCCCCAGCGCAATGTAGCGGCCCAGGACGTGGGAGCACGGGTAATCGGAACCGTAAAGCAACCGCTCGTGCCCCATGATCCGGATGATCGTTTCGTGCGCGAACGCCTCGCAATTGACGCTGGTGTCGAAGTAGAGGTTCTCCAGGTCGGCGAGCTGCGGCAGGCCGCGGAGATTGTTCTCGGGCTGGAAGCCACGTGCCGAATGGGAGAGTACCAGGGTCATGTCGGGATAGGTCGTGCAGTAGTGGCGGATCCAGTGAATGTTCGAGGGATCGGCGACCGCCTCCTTTTTGACCAGGTGCATATTGATCACCCACCCCTCCTCGTGCGCAACCTTCACCAGTGGCTCCGGCATATACTGGGGGATATCGGCCTCCCATGTCGGCTTCTCGGCCACGAACGTATGGTACGACTTCAGGCCGATAGCCCCGAGACGGCGCACCTCCTGGCGCACCCATTCCGGATCGTCTGCCGGAGTGACGAAAAAATAGGTGCAGCACGTATCGCCGCCGGCCCGCGTCTGCGCTGAAGCCCATTCGTTGACCGACGCAATAAATTCCGGTTTGAATGAAAACGGAATGAACGCCGCACCGACCTGCCGCCCCGGGTGCAGCCAGTCACAGGCTGCCTGGATGTCCGTGAATCGCGTTGGCAGCGTGACGCCGAACGTGCCTTTGAAATGCTCATGCTCACCGGCGTCCCACATCTCGAAGTGGGCGTCGAACACCTGGTCCGGCACGAACGCGTCCAGCTCAGACGCAAACATCTGATGGGCTTGCTCGAGAATTTGATTTGGATCAGGCGTGCTCACGGCGTGAGTATAAAAGAGTAGTGTTCTGTATTCATTTTTCTGTCAATTGCTCCCATAGCAGGTACTCAACGCTCTCCCTCCGCAATCGTCACCCGTGATCCCACCAGGTATCGATCTCGACCGCCCTTCGACTTGCGACGCACCGGTTCCCAGAGCTCGTCCTCGTCGAGTGCCTCCTGCTCACGGCCGGCGGTGGCGTATGGTTGGTCGACAAAACTGAAGGGCCCCAGGACAAACCACTGGCGCATGAAGTGGCGCCAGTTCACGTAGTCGTGGTACGGGTCATCTTGGACCAGAAAGTTCGCACAGATTTTCTCACGCGGTTCGGACATTGCGATGCTCCCCCAATAGGACGCAGAACCTAACACAAAAACACTGGGACTGCCACGCGCACATGACGGCCGTAGGAACGTTTGTCTGATCAGCCCCACTTGCAACCGGCTATGCTTTATGAGCCGGCTTGTCAAGTTGGTGGTCATCTGTTCAACTGGCCTGCAAACTGGCGGAGGATGCCACAAGCTTCGGAGAGCTGCAAGCGTGCGCCAACGTGGTCGTCAACACGCTCCTGATCAGCACCAACATCTGCGAAGCTTGCTTTTTCCGGAGCCATTCATGATCAAGCGAAATCCTTTCCCCGTCATTGAGAGCCTCGCAATTCTTGTCGCCGCTGCTCAGCACGCCGACGCTCAGACCACGGACAGGAGGGTTACGATCAACGACCTTGGGGATGTGTTGACGATCCGATGAACGTACGAACTACTCGAGTCATCACGCAACCGTCTCGTTGCAGGGACGTTACAGGAACGCCGTCCTGTCCAGGTCGAAAAGATCAGCGGCAACGGGTACTTGCAGGGTATGCTGATCGGCATATAGTAGGGGGCATCAACAAACTTACTTTGGCCCGGATTTAGCGATTTTATACCCCTTTGGAGAGGTGGCTGAGCGGCTGAAGGCAACGGTTTGCTAAACCGTCGTACCCTTCACCGGGTACCGGGGGTTCGAATCCCCCCCTCTCCGCCAATTGCTGTAATAGCAACGATTATCGCGTCCTTCTGGGCGCGCTTTTTGTTTTCAGGCCCGCCGTCAAAAACGGCCATGTAGCCGGAAAAGCTTGAGAGCGCCCATTCCAATGGTATAGGTTACCCCAACGGCACTGAGCGGATCGCCTTCGCTCTGCACGCGTTCGTGCGCGGCCGCTCAGTCTTGGTGTTTCATGGGCAACCCGCGCGAGTTACATCGGACGCATAGGGGTGAACCTCTGGCGGCGGAGTATCAGATCCCCTACAAGGAGGACACATTCTGATGAGAACCAGACTCCCATCCGTCGTCGCGTTGGCAGCGGTCACTCTGGCTGGCTGCCTGTCTCTGTCGCCAAATCCCACACCGACAGCCGCCGATCGACACTTGGCCGAGGAATTGGAAGCCGCCATCGAGCTCGCCTGGGGTACACCCGCCAATGAGATCGCCAACATGATCACATACGAAAGCGATCTCATTCCCATTCTCAAAGGTGAAGTCGACAGCACCCCCGAGCAACTGGATTTCGCCCGCCGGCAGGGCACCAACGTCACGGCCGTCTGCCAGGGCGCCGCCGCCTGGCCAAAGCCACCGCGGTTCCGCCTGCCTTACGCGCAGTCTGCCCTCACGATCGACGGCAAGACGGATGAAGCGGCCTGGCAGAACGCCGCTGTCTTCCGTACGCTGTATCCGTTCAACAAGAGTGAGCCCGCATCCGAGCCCGCCACGACCTTTCGTGTGCTTTGGAATGAGGAGTATATGTTCTTCGCTTTCGAGTGCGCTGACACGGACGTCCAGGCCAAGGACGTCGAGCGCGACGGGCCGGTCTGGGAATGGGACTGCGTGGAGGTGTTCCTGCTGCCCGAATTCGAGGCCGGGCAGTACTGGGAGATCGACGTCACGCCCGCCGGCTCCATCTACGACGCGCTCAACGCCAAGAACTTCCGGGGCTGGGGCCCGCTCGCACGTCCGGAACTCAGCCTCAAAGGCCTGCAGACAGCCTGCGCCGTCGACGGCACCATCAACAACTCCGACGACGTGGACGGCGGCTACACCATCGAGATCGCCGTGCCGTTCAGCCAGATACCGTCGTACACTCGCGGGAACGCGCCGCAGCCGGGCGACACGCTGCAAATGATGCTGATCCGCATCGATCGGAACGCGGCGGTCAACACGCCCTATGCCTTTACGCCGCTGCACAACTGGGGCCACAATATCTGGAACCACGCGCAGGCGGAACTGACACGGTAAGTGAGACGGGACGCGAGACGAGGAGGACTCCGCGATTGCGCCTGCCCACCTCGCGGTGCAGCTCAGTCTCCCGAGCGCCGGTGACCGAGTACTGCCGACGGGACATCCCCTACTGTCTCGTTGGGCGGCGAGCTGGCCGCGATGGAGACGGTGCGGGCGGCTGGGCTGCCGGGCGCCAGGGCCGAGCTGCCTCTTGTTGGCGATCCCTGCGTTCGTGAAACGAGCCAGTGCCGGCGCGCCGCACTGGCAGGGGCAGGGGGCGCGGAGAGGGAAAGCGGTAATCGGTCAGTGATAGGTTGACGCGAATCCAAGCCGCAGAATGCAGACAGGCGGCGCAGGAGTTGTCACAGTACACGGAGCAGCTTTCCGGACATCAACCGCGTCCTCACTGAGGGACGGAAAAGTCAAAGGAACTGGCAGCGATGGAAAAGAGAAGAACGTCGGCATGGGCCAGGTCGTTCACGTCGCAGTTTTTTCACCGAAGGGAAAGGAATTGGAGTGGTACCGGGACAACCTTCTCTTCGAGGGAACTGATTTCGAGGCGGAGCTCCCGATCAGCTTCTCCGAGGAGCCGGGAGAGTATTCAGTCAAGGTCGAGTACCCGATCACCGGCATGAAGAGCGAAGCAACGTTTGAGGTCAGGCCTTGATTAGTCGGCAATGCTCGAAAAGGCGAGGAGATCGTCAAAATAATGATGGACCAAACTCTTCCGAAGAAGTAGAAAGGAGTACTACTGATGGCTAAAAGGACTGGCTTCTCTGTTGGCGATCTGTTTGGAATCAAGAAACACCCGTTTCTTAAGGCGCTTGGGCCTTCTCCGGGGTTTACCTGTGCTGCAGACGGCATCGACCATTCCCATTTCCAGGACGAGGTGGTCGCACGCTCCGTAACCACGGATTCGGCGGGTACCGGCAGGAACGTCAGATGGGTGCATCCGAAAACGGGCCTCGAAGCGGACGTAGGCTATGAAGCGTTTTCCGATACCAACGTGGTGGAGATGGAAGGAACGCTCACGAATCGCAGCAAGCGTACCGTCCGTAACATGCGGGGACCTTTCAGCCTTTGTATCACGATGGACGTAACCAAGCTGGGCACACCGCGCATGACCACGGTCTATGGCGGTGGGGATACCTCGGCGGCCTACCCGCCTCGGGCGTATAATGTGACGACCACCGATGGTCTGCGCACCCTTATCGGGGGACGCGAGGGTGGACGTTCTACCGAAACTGAAACGCCTTACGCGTTTATTACCGACCCGGAGGAGAGCTGCGGATTCTTTATTGCGTTGGAATGGCCGTGCCGTTGGATATTCTGTTCCGAAATAGCAACGATCGGGTCGCGCAGACTCCTGACGCTGATCGCCCACGTTGCTTACACTGGATTCAACCTGAAACCTGGGGAATCCGTCGGTCTTCCAAGAGCCGTCCTCGGCTTCTTCGAGGGTAATGCAGTTGCCGGAAGTAACGTATTGCGGCGCCATGTAGTCAGACACGTCCGCAGACCTGTGCAGGGTGGATCGGACCTGCCCCCAGTCTTCTATAATCATTACTACGGGCTCGATCACGACTGGACAGTGACGACACAAATGAAAGAGGCCAAAGCGTACGCCGATCTCGGCATGGAATATTACGTAGTGGACGCCGACTGGTACAAGGACGGTTTTCGCAACGGTAACGGCAACTGGGAATTCGACGATCCGAAACGCTTCCCCGATGGGATGGCCTCGTTTGCGGACTATGTGCGTTCTCTTGGCATGAAGTTTGGCTCGTGGCTCGAGCTCGAGTGGGCTACGAAGACCTCCCACTGGGTCACGGAGCATCCCGACTGGTTTCACTATTCCGAAAGTCGCAACTACATGTATGGCGTACCGAAGTACGACGATGTGCTATTGAGACTCGACGACGAGAAGGTGCGTGGCCATGTGGCCGATTTTCTCGAAAGTTGGGTGCATAAGTACGGGATCGAATGGCTGCGCTGGGATTGCAACAATGTACACGCCCCGTTCTGGGATGATAACGAGGATCCCGAGCAGTGGGGCCGACTGCAACTCGATTACGGACACGGCCTATATGCGGTCCTGGACGAGTTTATGAGCCGATGCCCACAGGTGCACCTCGAAGCTTGCGCAACAGGCGGGAACCGCATTGACCTGGGCACAATGCGACGGGCCCACTCGGCCTGGATGAACGATAACTCCGATGCTTATCACGTCGTGCGGCGTTTTCAGTCAGGACTCAACCGTATTCTGCCCGGCAACTACGGAAACTCCGCGTTCCTGTACGCCACCCATCCACGCCAGCGTGTACAATCCCTTACCTCGACGAGAAAACACGGCTATCCCCCGGCGGTATTACGCTCCCGCATGGCGGGCTCTCTCTGCTTCTCGGAGCAAAGCCGTATCTTCACGCCAAGTATGAAGGACTACTTGAGATCGGAAATCGAGCACTACAAGGCTCAACGACATTTGCTCATGAAGGACTACTACTCGCTATTCGACCCGCAAAGCCTGGCGGAATACGATGGCTGGCAGTTTCACGATCCCGAAACGGGCGAAGGCTTCTTCCAGGTATTCAGGTGCGACTCGCCGGAGAGCACGACAAGAGTCGTGCTGCCCGGTCTCTGTTCTCACACAACTTATGTACTGAAAGATGTCGATACCGGAAGAAAGCGATCTGTTAGAGGTGGGAAACCCCTGCGTGTGGAGATCCCCCATGCGAACGGTGTGTCCTGGTGCCAATACAGGCCCAAATGACGATGATCAAACTATCCTCAAAGCATATCGAAGCCGTTAACCGGTCGAGGCGCATCTACGTCAACAACGACGTGGGCTACGGAGCGCCGATGGGCCCGGACCCCAGCCCTGTTACGCCAGAGGAATGGATCGGCTCGCGCTTCAGCGCCTTCACCCAGCCCGGTAGCCAGGTGGACAGCGTCGGCTGGTGCCTCGATGAGGGTAACATTGTCGCCTACCCCAGCAAGATCCTGCCGGCACTGCAATACCCGGCATTGCTGCGCTGGCGGAAGGAGGGCGTTGACTTCCTGAAGCTCATCGTCGAGGAGAGCCAGCGTCGCAAGCTCGAGGCGTTCTGGGAATACCGTGTCAACGGCGCCGACCGTGAGGTCGACGTCACCACGCCCGCCCGCATTCCGCTCAAGGATCAGCATCCCGAGCGGTTGGTGAAGGACAGTTGGTGGAAGCCGGGTATGTGGAACTTCGCTGTGCCAGAGGTGCGGGAGCATAAGGTGGCGATTCTGCGCGAGGTGGCTGAAAACTACGACTTCGATGGTATCAACCTGGATTTTGCCCGCCACCCGCCTTTCCTCCCCACGGGACGGGAGTGGGAGTGCCGCGAGGCCTTGACCGACTTCGTGCGCAGGGTGCGCGCGATGCTTCAAGAGGTGGCCCAACGGCGCGGAAGCCCCTTCCTGCTCGCAGTCCGCGTGGCCGACACGGTTCCCGGCTGTCACTTCGATGGGTTGGACGTGGACACGTGGGTGCACGACAACCTGGTCGACATCATCATAATTGGGACGCGCTCGATCCAGGTGGATATGGCGGGATTCCGACGAATTGTCGAAGGCAGCCATGTGAAACTCTACCCCTGCATCGACCAGCATCATTCCCCTGAGGGCTACCACGAAATGACGCGGCTTGAGTTCCTGCGGGGTTTGGCTGCCAACTGGCGCCACCAAGGGGCCGACGGCGTGGCTACCTTCAACTTCTGGAACGAACTACCTGAGTCCGCGTCGGCAGTCGGCACCAAGGGTCCCCGGCTGGCGGACGGTCGGTCGGTCCATGCCCAAGCCTATCAAGAAATGGGCGATCCCGCGGGACTGGCGTTTCTGGACAAGTGGTTTGTCGTCTCGCGCCGCTACGGGGGCGGTTGGGAGGAGCGGTGGAACTGTTACCTGAACATGAACCCCCAGGCGCCCTTGCCCTTGGCGCTTCCGCCCGAGCCGGCCTGGGTCGAGGTCTACGTGGCTGATGACGCGGCCGCCCACGCTGATCGTGTCGAACGCCTCGAGTTGCGTTTGCAGACCTCGGGAGAGCCGGATCCGCAGCACGTTTGGGTGAAGTTCAACGGCGTCGAACTCCGCGATCCCATGATTGATGCGGGCTGGTGGACCTACGCGCTCAACCCCCAACAGATGGCAGTAGGGCGCAACCTGCTGACGGTGCGCTACACGCGTCCGGGCGCGGCCAAGAAACCGATTGCGCTGGAAAAGGTCGAGGTCCACTTGGCTTATGGGCGGTGACTGCGGCTAGACCAGAATGGCACGGACTTAAGGGTCTTAAAAGTGCGATTCTTGGTCACTCCCGGCCTAGAGTCCCGCCTTTCAGGGTTTGTCGATTTAATTGTTTCCCGCGTACCACGATGCCTCTGTGCTCGTGAAGTCGGGGGTCCAATTCAAGCTTGTATTTGCGCATTGCGGGCCCCTTAGACGCCGTGACAAAATAGTACTGTACCGTTGACATCACGAGCGCGGAGGCATCGTGGTACGCGGAAGAAAACAGATCAACTTCCGCCTAAAGGGGCTGTTGATTTAATCCGTCGCATCGCGATTTCTCGGTCTGCAGGGCCACTCAAGTCCGTGCCATTCCTGGCTAGGCCAGGCAACTTCTCCTTGTAGAGTTGTGCCATGGTGAGCAGGACGGCTGCCTTGGGATCATCCGGCTTCCTTCCTCAGAGCTCAGAGCTCGACGCCTTCTCATAGGGCAACGGATAAAGCGGCTTGATCTCCTCGTGCCGGTTAACAATCTGGGGAATCGCGATCGGCCTGTGATCCTCTTTCGATTTCTTGACCGCGATGGCGCCGGCACACGTCCGCGCAGCTTCGTACACGTTGACCTGCGACATGTGGTCATTCTCGATGGATGAAAGCAGGTCCAGCCAACTGAAGAATTCGACCCCGTCATGCCCGACCTCGTCGGCGGTTTCCTGGGTAACGCCATCGGGCAGCGGAATGGCAGGGACTTCGACGCGCTTCATCTCATAAGGTCCCTCGTAGGGCTCAGCTCCCGCGTCGGCATCCGTCAGGCAGGCGTAGAGGCCCGTACTGTCAGGCGGTTCGGGCAGATACCCGGTACATTCCACTGTGCCTTTCGTTCCCCATACGGACTTGATGATCTCCTTGTACGGGCGGCGGGTTGCCTTGGAACACTGCACTCGGGCAATCGCGCCGGAAGCGGTTCTGAAAAGTGCGACGTCATGATCGTCGACGTTGCGCATGGGCAGATTCATCCGGTTGCCGTACGCGAAGACTTCCGTGAACTGTTCGCCCAGGAACCATTGGGCCGTATCTACGGCGTATATACCGGCTCCGGCAGAAACCGGGTCTTGCGCTCTGACCCCGTACCCCATGCGGAAATTCGTTTTCGCCAACAGCACACCCCCATTCTGCTGACGTATGTCCTGCAGGTACTCACAGATCACATAATAGATGTTTCCGACCTTGCCATCGTCTATGAGCTGTTTGATCTTCACCGATTCCGCGATCCACCGGTCGGCGCAGTCCATCTGCACCTTGAGGTTTCTGCGTTCCGCCATCTGGATAATCTTCCAGAGCCTGTCCGTGGACTCATTCTCCATCGGCGTTTCCACCATGACATGTTTGCCGGCATCAAGCGCTGCCAGTACCATCTGGCCATGCATATGACATGGCGTGCAGATGCAGATGATGTCGATATCGGTGTTCGAAAGAAGATCAGCGTAGTCCGTTGTCGCGTCTTTGATCCCCGCTTCCTCGGCTGTGCTCTGCAGCACGTCTTCATTGACATCGCAAATGGCTGTACACTCCGCATGCTCGAGATGACCAATCGCCCGGACATGACTCTTTCCGTGCCCCAGTCCGGCTACTGCGATCTTGTATGTCTTCATTCCCGTTCTCCCAGTAACTCATCCTTCGTGGACAACTTCGACTGGCTCCGAATGGCACTTAGTTAAGGGCTTAAAAGTGGAACCCAGTACGTCAGTTTGATATGTATGATGCCGTGCCCGGTAGCGAGCGTGATAGCCGTCAGTAGCCGGCTGGGCCGCGCGCTCGGAGACGCAATGACTGCAAAAGCTGCGTCGCAGTGTGGTTTTCAGCGCGTGCCTTTGCAGTTGCCGCGCGTTTCCTGCAACCAGCACTGTCCCATGCGCACGGCGCGACGCATGCTACGTCTCCCACTTTTAAGCCCTTAAGTCAGTGCCATTCTCGACTGGCTCCTGCTGGCACACGGCAAGGGGCTCAACACTGTCTATGTCGAGGCAGTGCCAGATGGGTGCCTTCAGATACTCTCTTCCAGCCCTAACGCTTTCAGCTTCTTCGTGCGGGGCTCCTGGGCACGCCGTTCAGCGTCTTCCCGCTCTTTCTTTTCGCGCATGGCTTTATCGGTAGCCTCCAGCATTTTTATATTCTCGTACGTCACCTGAATGGTCCCGTCGGGCTTTGCGAGGGCCTCGATCCTCATCCGGTGTTTCAGTTGCATCAGATCTTTCGCTTCCCGATCGGGATGGTACTTCTTCTTGATCAGGTCATTGATTACTGCCAGGCCGTCCTCGTCTGCCCCTTCCTCGGGTCTGTCGGGCAATTCGTAGAAGATCACGATCGAATAGAGTTGATCGTTATAAAATTGCGCGACCCTCCCAATTATCGGCGCTTCGTCGGCTGCCGCAGAGGCCGTGTAGGTTAAAAAAAGCTTACGCTGCTCATCTGTCTCGCCACCGGGCCAGATCGCTTGTACGTCGGCGAGAGACTGTCCCCAGGTCGTCTCGCCGTAGCCGGTGACGATCGGGTTTGTCTGCGCCTGCATTGCGGGCGTCATAATCAGGAAGCCAAGCATGCACAGCATTGTAAGGCTGACTCTAAGTAACATGGAATTGACGATTGGCATAGCCGGTTCTCCTTTGGCAATGGGATTCTGATTGATTGTCGGTATCGATTGCCCGAATCCAAAATTAGTGCCGTTTGGCGCGAGTTGCAACGGTGGGCAAGCGCCGAATGGCACTGACTTAAGGGGTTAAAAGTGGAGAACCAAAGCTTAATCGTAAACCTAATCGTCAACCATAATCCCGAATTCACAGCGTTTCGGTGGATGGCAAGGCTCGCCAGTAGCCGCCCGGGTTGACGATTAGGTTGATGGATTTGGTTTAAATTCAGACCTTAAGTCAGTGCCATTCTGGGCAAGCGCCGGAGTACAGGACTGATCGCTGGTCGAAGGCTCGCCGGTAGCCGACTCGGTCGCCGACCCGGTCGCGAGCCTTCGACCAGCGACTTGCGACTTGCGATAAACAGCGGATTGGGACGAAAAAAAGGGGGGAAGTTGCCTTCCCCCCTTTTTGAGCTTCGTCGAGGCCGTTTAGTACTTGATCTTCAGTGTGCCACTGGGGTATTCCCAGTAGAAACTTCCCGCACTCAACCCGACGTCTGAAGTTGGCAACCCGACAACTGCCAACCTGCTCCCAGGACTATCCGTCCCGATGCCGACCTTGCCGCTATCGTCTATAAAGAGCCTGGTTGAACTATCATGCTGTAACCTGAAGTTGTGTTCCGGCCATCCGCCAATTTTCCAACCATGCCCGAAATGAATCTCCTGATACATTTGCCAGGTCAGGCCCCCTTCTTGTCCGATGAAAACCTTTGTCGGGCTATTCGTGGACCCGAACCTAAAATGCTGCTCACCGGGCGCCGACGCATCAATTAACGCAGTCGGAGTCGTCACCGTCCCGATGCCGACAGCGGCCGTTGTGGTCACCTGGCCAGTGCCGTCGACCCATGAGCTGGTGCCGGCCCCGCCGGCCGGGCCGACTTTACCCTGTACGCCCTGGGCGCCATCTGTACCGTTCGTACCATCGCCGCCATCTGTACCATTGGTACCGTTCGTACCATCGACGCCATCTGTACCATTGGTGCCGTTCGTACCATTCGTACCGGCCGGGCCGATCTTGCCCTGCACGCCCTGCGGGCCGGTCGGGCCAACAACGGTGTTGAGGACGCCCAGCGCGTACGGCGCCGCACACAGCGGCGTGTTTGGTGCCATGGTGTCGCCGTCCACAGTGATCTCGAGCTCATAGGCGGAGTCGAACGGGACGCTGCACATATCATTCACGTCACCGATCTTCAAACTGAACAGACCGTTGGCAACCGATACGCCGGTGTGCGTCTCACTGAAGACAGCAGCACCGCCGCCCAATGGCTGCAGTACGACGTCGATATCGACGCTGCCGTCGATCTTCACACCAGCGTTGTCCTTGAGGACGCCCTGGTAATTGATCTTGCACGGTACGGAAGCGGCCTGGACGATTCCGGCTAACACGATTCCCATGCAGACAAACGCTGCGGTGATGTGGTTCTTCATTTTAGTGCCCTCCTAAAGGCTGTGTGTGTGTGGTGGTTAGGGTTCGAAATTGCTGAGGATAAATGCAGCGCAGGCTTCCGGGCATCCGTCGCCGTCGCTGCCGTCGGCGCAAATATCTGCGCTGAACAGATCGCTGCTTGCCAGCAGCGCTTCGAGAAACGGCAGTGCGCCTGTCTGGGTGGTCTGAAAGTTTAGCTGTAGCGACTCACAGGTGAGATCAACAAAATCAGCGCACGGCACGCAGTCGCAACCGCACAGGACTTGCGGCGCATAGCCGATGTCCGATACGAAAGCGGCGCTGGATTGGGAACCGCCGAAACCGCCAACGCTGTCGTGCAGGGTAAAGACAGCGCCACTCGAGTTGCCGCCGCCCTGGGAAATGGTGTCGGGACAGACATCGACAGCATGAACGTGTATCACGGCAAACAAAAGCGTCACTGCCATTGCCGTCCACATCATCGATCTTTGTTTAATCATTACATCTGCTCAGTTGTTTGATTGGCGAAATTTCGCTGCCATAAACGCGGCTCATCTTTACAACGATGCAAAAGTGTCGGAAATTCTCAGGCAAATTGCAAGTATTTTTTTTAGAACCTTAAGGCACTACCGCAATAGAAGAGAACCACGGATGGACACAGATCACGAAAACACAGTCCAGAGGCTTCTTATCTGTGGTTCGTTTGTATCGCCTCCCACATTGATTCAGCTTCAACCTAAGGCACAGCCCCGTAGCTGTCTCTTATCTGTGTTCATCCGTGTTAATCCGTGGTTCTCTTCTATTGCCGCTCTGCCGGCGCAACGCCGCACTCGGTCTTCATCGATGCCATGGCTGTGGCGTACTTCGCGACCATTTCGTCAAGGGTGCCTTCATGATAATACATCCGCCCCTTGATTCTCCAGGTGTGTGAGTCGGGCAGCACGGGGCAGAACGCATTACTGTGAATGCAGCCGTGCCAAGGCTCCGCCACGTTGAACCACACCTCATTGGCCGAAGAGAAGAATGTCGCGATCCATTCGCGTTCCGTCCCGTTGTGCAATAGCACCATCGAGCTTTCCACTTCGTCATTGCTCAACCCAAACCCGTATGGCGTAGACTGTGACATTTCCCATGTTGGAGATCGGTGCGTGCCCTTCACGGGATAGACAGGCATAACGCCATTCGTGGAGGCGCTGCGGTCAGTGTCGATGATGCGACGGTACTGTCCACCAGTTTTCACGTAAGTGTGTTCGATCGCGTTCGTCATCAGTTCCGTGGAATTGCGGAATCCGCAGCAGATATCAGCCACGACGTCGCGCATAACCGCGCCGCTGTGATTGTGCAATTCCAGGTCGGCCTCGACGTAGTCATCCCGCACCGATACCCGGCTCGTGTATGATCGCAGATCGTCTTGCCGGCGATGCATCACATAGCTCTTGTTGGGCTCCAGTTCCTCCCACCTGGCCATGGGCACACAGAAATGTTTCGTTTCGAACCCGGTCAGATTCTCGGGCAGGAGCCACAGCATCGGCTGCCGCGGCCTTTCCGTGTGATACATGTGAATCTGTGTACTCTGGGCCATCGCGACAAGGTAGATGTTCCCGCTCATAACAAACCCTCCCTTCGGGCACACAATCGGGGATAGGGAGGGGCCCTCGCGGGCGCCCCCCTCCCACACCACTCGGCATACGGATCACGTACCACAGCGGTGTCGACAGGTCTTTCGGTATACTACATGTTCCACGATATCCGTTCAAGCCCCGGCCACTTCGGCCGGGCCAATCCTGCGTCCCTGGATGGTGGCAAACGCGTCCATGCCACGTACAGTAGACAGTCCGGAACCGGCGTCGACGTCAGATGTCGCAAGGCGGGATGAGGCCAGGCAATTTCGAGAATCTCATAAAAACCCGTAAGTTCAAGGATCGGTTGACGATTACCGATGACGAGGCGTGGAAACTCCCAATCGTACTCCGTTGTCGTTCACCGGAAAGGCAAGAAACTGAGGAAGAACGATCCGAAAAGCGGGGAACATACGCATGTTCAATCACACAATGACCAGGCGAACCGCGTGCCTGGCCCTGGTTATCGTCGCATTGTTCAGCGCGAGCGCCATTGCCACCCCACCCTACGGCGACCCGAATCAGCCTTACGACAGGCTTCCGGGAACGCTTGAGACGTATCACGTCAAGTGGGCCAAACCGCTGGCCGGCAAGAAGCTGAACGTGCTGTTCGTCACACCCTATAACACATCGCGCGAGATCGTGGAAACCGCGCAGCGACTCGACCTCAAGGCCACGCATATCATGGCCGCCTCGAACCGGCACTGGACCGAGGGCATCTCCGAAGGCAACAATGCAACGCCGCTGTCTCCCACCGAGGCCAGAACGGTCATTGCCCAACTCGTCCAGGAGCGATTGAACCTGGACCGTCGCTACGATGCGATCGTCATCGGCAGCATCGCGTGGGATGCCATCCCCGGCGATGTTCGGGATCTGATCCTTGCTCACGTTAAACGCGGGACCGGTTTGGTCTATGTGAATCCAAACCAGCTGAAAGCTGACGGGGCCGGGCAGTTTTCGACCCTGTTCGAAACCACGACCAGCGACGACGTTGCACAGAGTATCTACGCGGCGCTGCCCATGGACAGTATGCCGCTGCATCGCGTCGACACGCCGGCCGCGTTTAAGCCCATCACCGGTCAGGAGCGCCACCGCTGGGCCCAGGCCAGCGTCTGCATCACGGCCACCGCCCACGGCGAAGGCAGAGTCATGGGCCTCGATTACTTCGATCAGCAGCATATCAACTATGCGTTCCGAAATCAGCGCAGTCTCTCGCCCTGGATACCCGATAAGGGCGACGTCTCCCTGATGCATGACCGGCTCATGTACGACTACGCTTTTGCGCTGCTTACGCGCTGCATCCTCTGGGCGTCCGCGCATGAGAGTGATGTCGCTCTCGCCGTCTCGGTCGAGGCCCCCGAAACCGACCTCACGGCGCCGGTCGATCAGAACATCGAGGCAGTGAGTTGGTCCACCAAAACCCCGGCCGTTGTCATCGACCGCGACGACTGCCCGGAGAGCAGCATCCAGGTGACCTTGACCCCGCACCGGGACTTCAGCAACAAACTGCGGATTCACTACACCATCAGGGACCGGACGGGCACGATTCTGAAAGTGCAGACCGTGCCGGTAAAGCATGAGAAGGACGTTCCGGTGACACAGGCGCTGCCCGTGCCGACCCTCGGCCGCGGAACGTATTTTGCCGACGTTCGCGTTATCGACCACGCCGACAACGTACTGGCATTTGCCTCACAGGGATTTCGGATAGAAAGCAAATCCACTGTGATGTCTGTCACGACGGACAAAGACGCGTACGCGCCTGATGAAACGATTCTAGGTGAAGCCATTTTCTCCGGCGCGTTGAGCCATGACAGGCACGCTGCGATCCGGGTTGTGGATACATGGGGCAGGACCGTGCACCGGGCCGCAGCCGCACTGGGCCCGGACCGGACCCGGGCCACCTTCACGATCCCCGTACACCGGCCCCTCTCACGCATGTGGGATATATACGTTGAGATAAACGACGCCAAGGGTGTGGTTGATGCGCGAAAGATCTGGGTCGGATTGCCGAACTGGACGTTCGACGACTTTATGTGGATGACGATATTCGCGCCCCACCCGGGTGCGGGCTGGATGGGCAATCTCTACCATGAAACCGCCCGCAAGCATGGCATCAACAGCGTCTTCACCTATTTGATCTACAATATGCGCGACCTCTACGAGCACAACGAACGACTGCATATGCAGAGTGTCTCGTACTTCGACCACTTCGGCGAGGCCCAGGGGGCGCGCGCTGCTGCGGGTGAGGATATGGATAATTCAAAGGAGAACAGCAACAGCTCCCTTCCCGAGCTCAGCCGCATGTATGACAGCATTGCCGAGACCGGAAAACCTCTCGACCCCGAAGCATTTCCGTACCAGTTTCCGCAGGGCCATCATGTCCGTGATGCCGGTATGATCAATCGGAAGATGGAGGATCTCAAAGTTTCCGCCAAGTTCGGGTCGCCCCTGTATGTGGTTACCGGGGAGGAGTACATGCTCGGTGGCGGGCCCGGTGGGGACAGAGAGTTCTCCGGCTTTGATGACCTGACCACGAGCCGGTTTCAAGCCTGGTGCCGGGAGCAGTTCAAAGCGGATCTCGGGGCCCTCAATGCCGAGTGGGGCAGCACGTTCCAGTCATGGGACGAGGTCAGGGGAATCCTGATAATGGACGCCGTGAACAAGGACCAGCTTCCCCGCTGGGTGTCCTTCCGCAGCTTCATGCGCTCCCACGTCTGGAGCCAGGTGTTCATCGACATGAGCCGGGCCATGAAGCGCGTTGTGCCCGAGGTCCGGACCGGCAAGGTTGGACACGACCATCATGATTTCACCCGCTACAAAGAGCATATGTCGGTTTCCAAGCTCTACATCGTGCCGCACCTCAATATCGAATGGCAGCAGGCTATCAAGGCGGAAGTCATGCAGTCTTTTACCGACGACAACACCTTTCTGTTGGGCAGTGCCTCGAACATGAAATGGTCGCACAATTTCCAGAGCGAAGTGGCCAATGTGAGGTACCCCTGGAAGATGCTCTTCATGGGCCTCAACGGGTTCGACTGGGAGGAGCTTCTCTTTGCCGGCTTCGGCGGGGATAGCTCCTATACCCCGGACTTCTCCGAGAAATTGCCGTTCTTTGAGAACATTAGCCGCGAGGTCCTTCACATCCAGAAAGGCATTGGCAAACTGACCATCGCCGCCAAACCGGTACGCTCGGAGGTGGCCATGCTCTGGGGCATAAACAATCACTTCATTTCACGTCTGTTACCTTTCCAGGAGAACGGTTTCAGCGGCGGCTGGATGTACAATGCATCCATCGCGGACGGCGCCCACAGCGATGCCCTGGCCCTGTTCATGAGTCTGCGTATCCGGCCAACACTTGTGAGTCCCGAAGACGTGAAGAACGGCGACCTGCTCAAGCGCGGCTTCACGACCCTCGTCCTGCCGTACAGCAAGGGCATGAGCACGGGCGAAGCGGACGCCATCCTGGCGTTCGTCAAGCAGGGCGGCCTCGTGATTGCCGACAATCAGCCTGCGACCTATTCCGAACATGGCAGAGAACTGGAGACGGGGAGGCTGGGTGCCATCTTCCCCGAGTTGGACAAGACGCATCTCATGTCCTACGGCAAGGGGCACGGCGCCTATATCCCTGGTCAAATCAACGGTTACCTGGGGCGAGTTGAATCCTGTGACTACACGGGGGCCGACACGGTCGCCGCGCTGCTCAAGGAATACGCCGGGATCACCTCGATCCTGCAGATCACGGACGACGCGGGGGTGGAGAGACGAGACACCTTCATGCCCGCGTTTGAACTGGGCAGTACCCGCCTCGTTGGTCTGATGCGCATGTACACGAGCAAGGACAAAGAGTCCGACGAGAGTCAGATCCGGTTCGAGCGGAAGTACCACGTCTGGGACGTGCGCCAGCACGAGTACCTCGGGCATGTGGACGCACTCTCGATGACGCTGGATCTTCATCCCCGCTTCTTGGCGCTGCTGCCGGCAAACCCCGGAGCGGTGAGGATCGCGTCGGAAAGCCCCACGGTCAAACAGGCAAGCGACTGTGTTATCAAGGGAACCGTGGCCTTTGCAGATGCAGCGGCGAGTGAGGAGCTGGCCCAGGTCGTGCAAATCAGGGTCTACGATCCGGATGGCAAGGAGTGTGAGTACTACCGGAAGAACATCCTCTTCAAAGGACAGACCTTCCGTTACGAGTTCCCGGTAAGCTACACCGAGGCGCCGGACCGCTACACCGTTGTTGCCGAGCACGCGATCACCGGGCACAAGGCACAAACCCATTTTGATGTCATCGCGGAGTAGTCATCATGCGTACCATCATTCTTCTGGCCGTAATCCTGGCTCACGGTGTCGTGAACGCCGCTGAACCACGGAAGGTTGTTTGCGCGACGCGCACGGAGACGCCGCCCGTGATCGACGGACGGCTCGATGAAGCGTGTTGGGGGAACACGGAAGTCCGGTCTGACTTCACCCTCCCGAATGGGCCCGCCATACCCGGGCAAATCACAACCATGCGCGTGGTGTATGACGATGCCGCGGTCTATCTCGGTCTCGAATATTTCTATGACGACATCGGCGAAGTCGAATCCGCCGTAAGCAGTATCCTCGAGAAACACGGACCTCCCGGCAAAGGGCCGCAGCTTTTTGGAAATGTGTCCTGGACGTACAACATGGAGATCTTCGTCGATCCTGGCGCCACACGCTTCAACTATGTGCAGATCATGGTCAATGCGGCCAATCAGTACACCGGAAACGTGATGGCGCGCTGGGACCTGTTCGAGGGGGGACACACCGGCAAGTCCACCGTACTTGAAGACCGGCTGGTGTTCGAATTCGCCTACCCCTACAGCGGCATCCGTGCGGGTGATAAATGGGGATTCAATCTCGTCCGCAATGACGGCTATGCTTATGCCATATGGAAACGGGTAGGTGCCGCCTTTCACGCGCCCCGCAGATTCGGAGACCTTCTCATGGGTAGTTATGCCGAGTGGTGGGAGGCGGCATGGTCTCAGGGCGTCGGGCAGGATATGGACTACCTGAAAAACAAGGCAGAGTTGATCAAGACGGACTCGTCCCTGGAAGCCTTACACGCAAGCGTCCGTGGACAGAAGAAAACCATCGACGAAACGCGCCGGGCGCTCACGGCTCTTGACAGGCCGGGCTTCGAAGCGCTCTACGCAGCCTACCTCTCGTTCAACAAGGACCTGGCTCGTCTGCTGGAGGCGACGAGGATCATGGAGTTGATGACGCAACTCCACTCCCCGACGGAACGGAAACAAAACCTCATCCGTAACGGCGGATTCGAAGAGTGGAAGTGGGCGCCGATTCCTCCCGGTCTGGCCAAGAGGCTGAGGTCAAAACGCCAGCATGGGTTCGACATCAACATTGATGTCCGCGGACCGGCTTACCATCGCTGGACGGGACATGGATGCACTGGGCACCTGGTGGAAGGCGAAGAAGCGTTCAAGGGCAAGTCGGTCCTCGTGAACAATGACGCCACGGGCGCCGATGCATGGACCATCGTGATCGGGCAACACGCCTCGTTCGGGGGCCTTTTGAAGCCGGAAACGAACTACGACTATGAGATCGCGTTGAAAGGAACAGGAACCTTCCTGCTGCGCGCCTGGGTTGGGGGCATCAACACGATGACGGGCGAAACCAAGTGGATCGGGTTTCCGGATCTGATCGCGCAGCGGGTTACCGCGGAGTGGAAGGTTTACAAAGGCTCCTTTCGGCTTCCCGATTATGACGTTCCGGACTTTCAACCGAGGGAGAAAGTCGGCTTCGCCCTGGTGTTCGAATCGGGAGCGAAAATATACTTCGATGAATTCAAGCTGGTGAAAAAAAAGCAGTAAGTGGTCGTCGGAAAGCGGGTAAACCAAAAGGTTTGGAACAATGGAAATGGAAACCGCGTATCAAGAACTGGTAAAAATATTCGCTCTTGTTGATCCTCACCTTGGCACCGTAGCCGACCGGGAAGTCTCCGGAAAACTGCGATCGAGTCGCTATAGCGATTCAAACGTTGACGATCATTTGTATTTTGACGTGGGCAATAACTTCGTCAGCGCCTCCGTATCACCTCGGGGCGCAATACACCGGGCGATGATCTTTACAGGGCTGTCCTCAGAAGTAACGGACCTCACGATGTATCCCGGCGTCTGGTGTGACTATCACTTTCTTAATTTTTGTGAGGACACAAGTTTTATCGTTGAAACAGAAGGCACCTGCACGGAGCTGGCCCAGCCTGGATTAGGTCAGGATATGTCGCTGATTGACGGATTCTTTCCTCTGGTAAGTACGCAAATCGGCAAACTCAAAATCCGACAAATCGTAATGGCCCCCATCTATGAGGGCAAACGAATGCGGGATCTTTTTATCGGGTTTCTGATCGAAACCGAGGCCGATACGCCCCAGGCGGCAACCCTGCAAATCCCAAAACCTCGAAAGGGTATCGAACAAAGACAATGTCTCGATGGCGATGGTGACGGCTGGGTCAAAAGATGCATGGGCAGAGGGGAATTCATTCTGCTCGATGGCCTCGAGAAAACGTCCCCGTCCAATGACTACCATTTTTCAGTTACCAGGACTCAACCAGCCTGGATACCGATGCTGCTGGTTATGGGCGAGGACACTAACGATTTTCTCCTGAAACTGCAGGACGTGAAAAAAGTCCCAAGCTTGCCATTGATAGCTGAAACAAGGGACTTCTTTTCCAGGCAAACATGCAGGTTTGAGATTCCCGGTTCCAAGGACCCGCTATGTTCGATATTCCCTAAATCTATTCACGCGCAGGTAACATCTCAATTATGCGATCGGGCAGGCAATCCCCTGGGCTCCTCTTTTGGCACAGATGTATCTGAAGCCATTACGGAGGGACAACTCGGACATATTTGGTTGATGTGTGCATTTTATAACTATCTTTCCGCCGGAATTATTTGCCCGGATCAGCTCGCCGATGGTGTTCGGTTCTTTATGACCCGTGGTAATCCAGCCCATGTCCATGATACCAAGCGGATCGCTGATATGTACGAAACCGATGAAATAATAAATCAATTATATGGCATCGGAGACAGACTCACTAAGTTTCCCCAATATGTGCTCGATAAAGCGTTTGAGGAGAGAAGAAAAAGCGAATCTAAATTGCGCGACTTCCCTGGCATTCGATATTCCCTTTCAAGCGAGGTCAGTTCAATTGTGCTTGCAGGTGTTTATTATTCTCTTACCGGTGATGGCGAAACGCTCAAACAGATGGTGGAACGCGACCCGGTAACGGGCCAAAAGCTTTCTTTAGAAACCATCATCACACAGCTTTCGGACAGTCTGTTATCCGCTAAACCCCCGAATACCCCAATGCTTTTCGAGACCATCTGGATTTCCGACGGCCCTGCCCGGGGGAAATATCACACCGGCTCGAACATACTTGCATGGTACGCCTTTCAGGCCGCAGCGAGAATTCTCGACGACGTCTTTGGCGATAGCAAAAAGGCGAAAGAATTAGCAGACGTTGCTGGGCAAATGAAAAAGGACATTCGGGATTATTGTACGGTTGAACATATGGGCAAGAAAATGTTCACCGAAGGATACGACACAGAGCTGCTTCATGATGGGGAGGAGTCGATAACAACGATTTTACCGTTCCTGGGTTTCTGTTGTGCCGACGATGCTGAAGTGCTCAACTTCAAGAAATTTGCCTGTTCACCTGACAATCCGCTCTGGGACCCCATTACAGAAGGGATTTTCTTTGGGGGCAGGCGGATCACGATGCCCGGCTTTAACAGCGAACTCGCCGCCGCCAGCAGTGAAAAAGAACTGTCCCAAGTGCTTGAAAAACTTTGTTCGTTCGTAGATGCTGATGGGCAGTGGTGGTGGTGGCCTATGGATAAGGGACAAACCGACGTGCGCCGGGGGTCAGCGGGAAAATGCGGCTGGGGGCAGGGACTTTTCGTGATCCAATTCCTTACCACTGTTCTGGGAATTAAATGGGATGCGCCCACCGGAAATCTGACGATTAAACCATTTGTTCCCTGGGACCATTTCAAGGCTGAAAATATAATTTTCGGGTCGCTATCGTTAGACCTGGAATATCACAACAGCGACCAGGGAACAAAGATTACCCTCATCCACAATCAAAGTAACCTCAAGAAATTGGACATCATCGTCAGAGTGCCCTGCGAAACGACCGATTGCGAAGTGAACAGCTCATCATCCGCTTGTTCCCTGCATAGGGAAATGCCGTATTTCGACAAGGATACCTGGAGACTCTCAATTAAGGATACTTCTCAGCAGAAAGTATCTATTGATCTATCATGGTAAAGAGAACGAAACTTTTGTACTGTATTGTAGCTGTACTGTTGAAACCACGGGAACCGGCAGGTGGAAAATGATACGTATTCATCGCCGACACGTCCGTGGATTTACGTTGATCGAGTTGCTGGTCGTAATAACCATCATAGCCATACTGATCGCGATGCTGATGCCGGGCCTGAGCAATGCGAAGGAATCGGCCAGGAAGGTGTTTTGCGCCAATAACCTCAAACAGATCGGCCTTGGGATCATCATGTACACCGATGATCACTCCGGCACACTCCCGCTAGGCATGCATCTTGACGATAACTACTTCCACCCCAGCATTTTCGTGTGGCAGATCCCCGCGGTTTATGTCTCCGCTCTGAAATCGTTTGACTGTCCGTCGGATAACACACGGCGCGAGGCGACCACTGATGGCGCTCCATATGACTATGTCGATTGGTGGGGGGGCGAGGACATCAACGTGAGCAGTTATGGTTACAACACCAAGATCGGGGGATATATGATCGTCCAGGGCTTCCCTAACAACAACGTTCTCAATATGTCTATCACGCAACTCAGTGAGCCGTCCAACGATATCCTTGTCACGGAAGTTGAGAACGAGGGCTTTGGCCCAAACCCCGATAACAACCAATGGATCTTATGGCAGGCCACAGACCCGAACGCCAGACGGGATGGACGTGCCGATCCTCAATTGAACAAGGTGACTGGAGACCCCCATCATGGCACAGGTGTCAACTACATTTTCGTGGACGGACATGTGAAGTTTTGCACCAGCACTGAGTACCTCAACGAGCTGCGGCTACTGGGCGACTCCCTCGACCCCGGCAACACTGAAATTTGGAACGTCAACTACTAGGCACTGACTTAAGCGGTTAGAAGTGCGAAGTAGCATGCGTCGAGCCGCGCGCATGGGACAGCGTAGCAGCGGTTGCCGTGTTGGACTGGCTGCAACGGTAGATTCCTATTACCCGCCCGCTGCTTGGAATCGACCCGTCCACCGAGCGCGCGGCGCCACGCTCGCTACTGAACCCCGTTGCGGCTAAGCCGCCTTGGGAGGTGCGGCGATCAGAACCACATCTAAGCCCCTAACTCTGTGCCATTAACGGCTATCCTGCACGATTGACCTCACCGTGACCGGCGGCAACCCGTCCCCGGCGTTCATCCCTGCTGCAGCGTCATTACTTCGCCGCAGCGAAGGCGCACGGCTGCGCGCCTATTTGTATGCGACTGCGATCTCCAGCTTCTCAAGCGTGATCCCGTCGTGCAAGTCCGGGCTTCTCCCGTTGAGCTTGAATGCAACCACGTTGCTGCCGCACGCGAGCTGTACAGGTTTCAGATTGTAGACAAGCCAGCCCTCGCGCGCCCCAGGCCGATCCAGGATCACGCCGTTGATCCGTACGCGAAGCTGTTCCAGAATGGTCCGGGCCGGCGGCTCACTGAAGTCCCGGCGGCCGAGCATGGCGATCCGAACCGGCTCGGAATGGATGCGACTTTCCCAAGGCGTGTCCGCCGCGGCCGCGTCGGACAGCAAGACGCGCAACTCCAGGCGCGCCACGTCCTGCGCCACCGCGTCTGGGGCTCGCCGGTAGCCGACCGGGTCATCCGCAACTTGCAGGAAGACATACGTCTCGTCATCCGGATCGTCCGAGATCCTTAGTGGCAGCTGCGCGAAGGCGGACGAGTTCTTGTAAAAGTACTCGGCTGTATCCGGCCATCCCCCGCCGCCCCGCCGCTCGGTAACAAACGTCTTATCCTTGTTTTGCAGGGTCTCCAGACTCCCCAGTTCGCACAACGCCTGGCGCCGCAATTTCTCCTGCTCCGGTTCGGTACGCTCATCCAGGATGGCCGGCACGGGATACCAGTTGAAAACGTAGATCCCGTCCGCCCCCCGGTCCAGATACGAGGCTGCGGCACCACGATAAACTTCCAGACTCGACCGGTCGTAGCCCCCGGCGCGATGATGGTCGTCCATCGACGGATAGAGCTTGATGTGCGTATCCGCCGTCAACCGTCCGAATGCGTCCAGATCGGCATCCAAGCTCTTAGCGCCCACGGCGAGGATGTCCACCAGGTTCTCCTTCACCCAGCGCTCCACATCGATCCCGTCATAGTGACACCCCTCTACCGTCTCAGGCACGCGGGCCGCGAAGAGGTAAGGTCGCCCCCGCTGCTCGGCCACCTCCTGCAGCATCTCCCGGACCAAACGCATGAACGCGGTGAGATGGTCCCGGTGTTCCCACTTATGGAAGAAGGGCAAGCTCCCGTAGCCGCAGCGCCAGTCGATTTCTATGCCATCGAAGTCGTAGGTCTCGACAACTTCACGAATCGCCGCCAGTTTGTAGCGGCGCACGCCTTCCACGGTGAAATCGAAGTGCTGAAACGGCGCCGGCCAAAACGGCGTCGGCCGGCCCCACTCCGGGTGTTCCTTGATCGGCGGCCATACGCCCCAGTCCGCCTCATTGACGGAGTTCTCGCCGCCCGGGCCGCTATCGTTTATGCGGAACGTATAGAATGCCTCAATGCCCTGCTTCTTTGACCGTTCGAGAGTGATGGGAAGTGGGTCCAACCCTTGTTTGAGCCACTTCTGGTACTTCGTATTGGCCTTTACGATCTTGCTCGGGTACGGCACGTAGTTCATGTCCCCCCAGCACCACCAGATGCTGTCAACCTGGCTCCCGTCCATGTCGGTGAGGTAGTCCATGTGCGCATCCACGAACACCGTTGGATCGAGATCCTCGACGCCGGGTATGCCCCAACCCGTATCCAGGTTGACGACGATCCGTCGATGTCTGTCGGCAGCGGTGAGATGTTCTGCTGTAAGCACAACTGGTTTCATCCCAGATCCTCCTTTGGGGATTTAGGTTTCAGGGAGTAGCGCTGCGGCTCCGTCCGGCGATCTCAACGGTACAATACAAGTAGAAGTTGCATGCATAGACCCGCGATACGTGAATACATGCTGGAATTGTAATGTTCGATTTCGCCGGACGGAGCCGCAGCGCTACGACACCTGAAACCTGCTTACTCGATAAAGATGATCGTTCCCAGAGGATCGGGCGGGATAAGGTCCCCGCCTTTGATCAGGATGTTATCGAACGCCATGTTGGGCGATATGCCGAGGTCGTGCCGCTGTTGCCCGAGGGTGGGCACATAGCCGGCGTCATTGAGGACATGCGCCGCGGCAGCGCTGGCCTTCAGGGTGCCGTTCACATAAATATTCAGCGTGCCGTCCCAGATCTGGCGCCCGGCGCCGACCGGGTCGCCGCCCACCGACAGGCCCCCATCCGACGCGGATTCGAATGACACCGCAAGGTGAACCCACGTGTTGTCGGAAACCAGTCCGGGGGCGGTCGATATATGCGTGACGGGGTTGGTATACTCCGCAAAAGCGCTCACCGCGCCATCCGCATCTACCCTTAGTCGGACGCCTTCCCCGCCGGCACCAATCTGGTCGCCATATGAGCTGAAGACGTAATTGTTGCCCGTGGCGATACCACCCTGCCCGGCGCCTTGCGCGTTGGGTGTGATCCGGATATCGGCCGCCCAGTAGAACTGCCCGCGCTGCAGGTCATTGGTCGGCGCCATGGTGCTGGTGCCGCCGTTAAAGCTCATCGTATAGGGCGGCGTCGGGCCGTTGTTGAACTCGGTATGGCCCAGGGATGTATCCAATTTCGGCGGTGCATCCATCGACCATAAGTGGTTGTCGTTGCCGGAGAGGTCCGGGATTCTGACCAGCCAACCCTCAGGCGTTTGGCCGTCGCCATGGGACTGATGCAGAACCGGATAAGACAGCCCCGTAAACGCTGTTGTGCTGCTGGTGCTCGTCGTCGAGGGTTCCGTCGTGGTGATGCGCATCGTGGTGAGGCCGCCGCCCGGGATCAGTGAAACGTTGACCGTGTCGACAACCGAGGCCACCTTCGATGCGCCCCCGTCGAGTATCTTGAAACTCGCGTACCGGCTCTTGGCGGCGTTGAAGAACCCCAGGTTCTCGGCCACCTTGACGCCGTCCATCCACAGGTCCCACGTTTTGGCCGCGTAGTCGCTGCGCACGGTGAACCGGACGAACCCGGACGCCGGCGCCGGCGGTTTCGAAGAAAGCGTCGTGGGCATAAAGCCGTCGTAGACCACAACGAACCGCGTTTCCGTCTCGACGAAGAAGATCGCCGTGGCGTCAGGTTGTGCCTGGAGTTCATTACCCGGCGTGGGGCTCGGGATCGGCTTGAGGTAGAAATCGGTCCAGACGATGTTGGTGGCGCTCGAACTCGATACGGCGTGGCTGAGGAGTCCATTGCTGATGTCGCAGGCCTGGGTGCTGCCGCCTTGCGCGTTGTTTGCCTGCACAACGGCCGCAGTCGAAGGAATCGATGACCATCCGGCCTGCCCGTGCAGCATGCCGAGGCTGCATTCTTCGAAGGGCTCCATGAACGGCAGCCTTGCAGCCGTGGTGAACTGCTCGGATTCGCTCGCCCAGGTCGCACCGCTCGCATTCGTAGCGAAGCACCGGTAAAAATAGTCCGTCGCGGGCTTGAGGCCGGTTAGATCTGTCGAAAACGATCCCGCGCCAAGGTCGTTCAGGGGCACCCGGTTCGACCAGTTGTTCGTGGCGCCCTCATTCGACGGCCCCCAGTAGATGATCACGTCGGCCGTTGGCTCGCCGCCGAGCGATAACAGATTCCCGTTTAGCGTCGCTGTAACGTCGGTCATGTCCGTGACGCCGACGCCGTTGCTCACGTCGACTTCCATTTGCACGGTAATGAGTTGGTCTACAGATACACCGTTCACGAGTTGGGTGGAACCGTCCGTCCAGGTGACTTTCAGGTCGACTGGCGTTGTACGAATTCCCAGCCCGAAGTGGAGGAGCAAGTCATTCTGATTCCCCTGGCCGGTGCCGGCTTCGACCTGGCGGGTCTGAATGATCCCGCCCCCCATGTCGATGCGCACCTGCGCGCCGATGGCCGCACGGTTGATCTTTTTGCCGTCGCCCACCAGGTGCACTTCAAGCCAGTGGTTGCCGTTCTCCGAACTCGAGTTCACATGCAACTTGCCGTCAGTGACGAGATCCAGATCACCATCCCTGTCGAAATCCGCCCAGGCGGCCTGGTAGCTCGTTACGTTACCATTCAGATTTTCGGCGGCGGTCACGTTCGCAAAATTCCAGTTGCCGTTGTTTCGATACAAACGCCCGGCATCGCCGCCGTACCAGGTCGTGAAATACAGGTCCAGGTCCCCGTCGTTGTCGTAATCTCCCAGCGCGGGACTGGCGTACGACTCCTGCCAGGCCACGCCGCTGGGGCCTTTGTAATCGAAGTGGTAGCTCCCCTCCGGACCCTTGTTCCGGTAGAACCGCGACAGCGGCTGTCCGGCGTGCGCGAAGTTGCCTGCGAAGAGGTCGAAGTGCCCGTCGTTATCGAAATCGCCCCAGGCCGAGCCGATGCTGTGGCCGGCGCCCCCGTGAGCATCGTATTTGCCTGCCACGTCTGTGAACCCGCCGCTGCCGTTGTTCAAAAAGAGCTGGTTGTGGGCAAGCCAGTAGTTGGACACATAGACATCCATATCGTTATCCTCATCGAAATCACAGGCGGTCACGCCTCTGCCGTAGCGGGCTAACGGATGGCTCCAGGTCACCCCGAAAGTCTTGCCTCTCGTGTTGTGGATGATTTGATCCTGGCGCACGGGGTTGCCGGCACCGCAGTAGATGTCGATGAAGCCGTCGTTGTCGAAATCGGCCCAGCATGCGCCCAGGGCTTCAACGATGGCAAACCGGGGGATAGTGGGGAGCCGGCCGAAAGTCGGGGTCCGGTATAACTGGGTGAATTGCTTTGTCCCATCAACGTTGTGCAGGATTCTGAAACTCGGAGAGGAGAAATCGAATGCGTCGAGGAGCCCGTCGTTATCGTAATCCCCGAAAATGCACTGCCCGCCCTCGTGGATCATTGTGGATTTGGAGAAGCTCGTGCCGCCATCATTAATCCAGACGAAGTTACCGTCATAGAGCTCCGGGAAGCCGTCATTGTTAAGATCGCCCCACGCCGTCAGCCAATCCTGTAAGCCGGGAACCAGTGTACTCTTCATATTCTGAAACGTCTTCGGCCGGGGCGGGCCCATGACATTGTCACCCGAAAGCACGATGTTGTCGAATGCCATGTTGGGCGATATGCCAACGTCGTGCCGCCGTTGCCCGAGGATAGGCACATAGCCGGCGTCATTCAAGACATGCGACGCGGCGCCGCTGGCCTGCAGGGTGCCGTTAACGTAGACCCGCAGCGTGCCGCCCCAGATCTGGCGCCCGGCGCCGACCACGTCGCCGCCCACCGACAGGCCGCCATCGTAAGCGGATTCGAAGGACACCGCAAGGTGAACCCAGGTGTTGTCGGAAACCAGCCCGGCGGCGGTCGATATATGCGTGACGGGGTTGGTATACTCGGCAAAAGCACTCACAGAACCGTCCGCATTCACTCTTAATCGGCAGCCTTCCCCGCCTGCACCAACCTGGTTGCCATGGGAGCTGAAGACGTAATTGTTGCCCGTCGCGATGCCACCCTGCTCGGCACCTTGCGCGTTGGGTGTGATCCGGATGTCAGCCGCCCAGTAGAACTGCCCGCGCTGCAGGTCAACCAGCGGCGCCATGGTGCTGGTGCCGCCGTTAAAGTTCATCGTATAGGGCGGAGTCGGGCCGTCGTTGAACTCGGTATAGCCCAGGGATGTATCCAATTTCGGCGGTGCATCAATCGACCAGAAGTGGTTGTCGTTGCCGGAGAGGTCCGGGATTCTGTCGAGATGGCCGGGAGGCGCGTCGACTTCGCCGTTGCCGGCGGACTGATGTAGAACGGGATAAGAAGGCGCCGCGAATGTTGTGCTGCTCGCCACGGCGCACGTCAGCGCCATGACAGCGGCACGTACAACACTTCGCTTCATTCTCATGCTCCTCTTACACTGCTGCCGTGCATCGGCTCGGAAACGATTTTTGTGCGCACCCGTGGTTGCTTCCCCCACCCTGGAACGTTTTTGTAAACGTTCTTTTATGGACTACCAGAACAACTTAATTAACTGTCTCTAAAATGCAATGTAACGTCTTGGAAAATAATACCTTGTGACTCGATTCTCGACGGCCTGCAATGGGTCGTTCGGTGAGTGGGTGAGTGGGCGCATCTACCCAATTGCGGCGCAGCCGCTAAGTTCAGATATCATGGGCTGCATCGCCTGACCGACCTTTTCTATTTTATATTTTTTGTAGACGCCTGATCGCGACATATCGTTATCCCGAACTACGACACAGAACCCGTCATGGCGTACGCGAATGACTCGAACTTCGCGGCGTGACCGGTGTGCTCAGAACTGGTGCCGAATGGATTTCTTCTCTGAAAAAGTCGTTCTCGTGACGGGGTCCGGCTGAGGGATCGGGCGTGGTCTTGTCGAGGGATTCGCTGAGCAGGGTGCGAGCGTTGTGGTCACGGATCTTGAGAAGCGCGAAATCGAGGAGACGGAGGCCCAACTACAATCTCAGGACGTAGATGTCATCGCGATAGCGGGAGACATTCGCAAACGCGAGGAAATTGATCGTGTGGTTGATGCGGCGGCGGCGAGGTGGGGTCAAATCGACGTGCTGGTCAACGACGCAGCAGTTTCTCCACGGCAGGTACCGTTTCTTGAGAGCAGTCCTGACGGTTGGAGGAACGAACTTGAGACCAATATTGTAGGCGTTCTGAACACTTCCCAGGCGGTAGCCCGGGTGATGGTGAAGTCGAAGACGGCGGGTCGGATAGTGAATGTGTCGTCGATTAACGCGACACGGTACCGTGCTGGATACAACGGGCAGATTCCGTACAACACATCGAAGGCGGCGTTAGACAATATTACGAAAGGCTGGCCGCTGAGCTGGCATCTGAAGGGATTCTGGTGAATGGTGTGGCGCTTGGTTTTGTGAAGACGCATATGGCTGCAGACGACGGGCTGGAGACTGCCGAATTTAAGAAGGAATATGAGGAGCGTCGTCGTATCCCGCTCGGCAGGCCAGGGTCCGTTGCTGATTGCGTTTCGACGGTTATGTTTCTGGCGTCGGACTCCTGTCAGTGGATGACTGGTGAAACGATTCATCAAGACGGTGGGCTGCATACCACTTTTTGAGTTCCGGGGCGGTCCTGATGACAAAAAAGACATTGCTTCAGGGGATTCCGTTGTTGTACATCGCCGGGCGTTGCGCAAACTAAAAGGATACTATATGAGCGCAGTATTAATCACCGGGGCCAGCGGATTCATTGGCAGGGCGCTTGCAAACACCATGTCAGCGCAGCACGACGTGCTCTGCATGAGCCGCAAGAACCCCGACCTTGATCTCCATTGGATTCAAGGTGATTTCGGCTCGCCTGATGATTTGCGACGGCTCGACGACAATTCGATCGATGTCGTCATTCACCTCGCCGCAGGGATTGGCGGCTGCCCGGAACGCGACAGCATGCTCGTCAACGTCGAAGGTACGCGCTGCCTGATGCGCTACCTGGTGGACCACGGTTGCAGAAAGTTCGTTATGGCCAGCCCCATCGCAGCCGTGGGCGACCTGAGCACACAGTTCAGGCCTCTTCAGATCCCCATCCCTGATGAGCATCCATGTCTCGACCGTGATGGGTATGGATTCTCCAAGTACCTGATGGAAGAAGTTACGAAATACTACCACCGGCAGAACCCGGAAATCGACGTGATCAACCTGCGTTTGTCTGTCGTGCGCCCCGACGAGGACATGCCGTCCCCAGTAGAACCAGGCCCTCTGGCAGAATGGGCCTTGGACAGCATCACGATCATGGCACAGAGCGATGCCGTCCGCGCCTTCACGATGGCGGCGGAAGCACCGTACAAACCTGGTGTTCGCATCATGAATGCAGTAGGCCCTAAAGCCTGGGTGGCAGCTCCCGTGACCGAGATTCTTCGAAACTGGTGGGATAGTGACATCGATCTGTCACATTTTGAGAAGCCCGGACATGAATACGATTCCGTCTATGACGTGAGCCGCATCAAGACAGAGATCGACTTTGTGGCAGAAATAACGCCCGGAACCATGACGAAAAGCGCCCGATCATCGGTTCCACCGGACGCCGCGGGCGCCGGTGAACCGTAACGTTCTTTGCTGGCATCTGCGTCGCGGCCGCCGTATTGTGGTTTCTTCTCAATCCGAACCGAACTCTCCAGGTTGGAGCCAGACATGTACTTTCCTCAATCTGAATCCGCGGGTCGCGTCACCGTTTCGCCGAATTTGTTTGTGACCGGCGAGCGCGCGACGGTTGAACTCGTCTTCACGGTTGGCGAGGACGGCGTCGCCACGGGTGGCGGTCTGCGCTGGGGACTTCCGAACACCGGCTGGGAACAGCCGGTCGTTCCGCAGCAACGCTACTGGGACGAGCTTGTCTCGGGTGTGGACAGGCGGCTCGCGCCCTTCCATCCCGTCAATACGACCGCCGAGGTGCGGAGCGATGGAAAGGCGTGCGTCGTGCTGGCGATCATGGAGCGTATGCTCGTACCCGATGAGGATCCCGCCGAGGCCTACTGGCGCTGGTGGATCACCGCGACTGTGGAAGATGCCGCGCTCGCGCCGGGCGATGAGATCACCATCACGTACGGCGACGAGCGATTCACGAGGCAGAAGGCGCGCGTGCAGACGTTTCCCGAGGACAATCTCACGTACTCTGTTTACGTCAATGTCCGCAACGACGGCACCTGGGCGCGGCCGGCCGGGGCTCCGGTCTCTCTGGACGTCAAGAGTGGTCCGGCGACACGTGCAAATGTCGTTTTGCCCTCGACGTTCGAGATCGGCGAATCCATCCCGGTGCGGTTGGCAATTACCGACAAGTGTCACTGCGCACCCGACGGTGGTTTTCCCGGGCGACTGGGCCTTCGTCAGCTTCCCGGCGATGGCACCGACTTTCTGACGATCGCTTTTTCCGATGCTGCCCGCGCCGACGGGGCGATCGACCAGTGGTCGGAGATCGACGATGATTCGGACATACAAGTGCTCAAACCCCTCGGAGCGTGGGAGGCACGCGACGTTCCGAAGGAATGGGGACGAGCGAATCCTTGCACGGTCGTGAACGCCGGAGAGGATCATCTCTTCTGGGGCGACCTGCACGCGCAGAGCGAGTATCACGTCATGCACTCGCAGAAAAAAGACTCGCGCCAGGTTGGCTGGTCGAAGGGCATCTCGTGCGGCACGCCGGACGACGTCTATCGATACGCGCGCGACACCGCACTTCTCGATTTTGTGGCCATCACGGATCAGGGCGCCAACACCGGCACGGGCTGGCAGATACTCCAGGAGAAGGCCGTCGAATACTACCGGGCCGGCGAGTTCGTCACCTTCAAGTCCTACGAGGCCGGCTCTCCGGTCGGGCATCGCAACGTCTATTACCGCGGCGACGACATCGAACCGGCGGAGTCGACCGCGACCTTCAACTACATGCCCGAGACGCTCTACAGTCACTACCGTGGTCGCAGGGATGTGATCCTGGTCCCGCATCACGTCAAGGCGTGGACAGACTGGCGATTCCACGACCCGGACCTCGAGCCCATCATGGAGATCTACTCATGCTGGGGGCAGTCGGAGAATCCCACGCTCGAGCTCTGGAACAAGGGCATGACTCCCGGCGCCGGAGGGTGGGAGGCGCTGGCGCGCGGTTACCGTCTTGGTATGATCGCCAGCAGCGACAACCATGTCGGCATGCCGGGGCGGAGCTACCCACATGATCGACAGGTGCACACGCCGTTCCCCGGCGGGCTCGCGGCGATCTGGGCGCCCGAGCTCACTCGCGAAGCGCTCTTCGACGCGTTGCGCAATCGCCGGTGTTACGGCACCACCGGAGCACGCATCGTCTTGCGTTTCTCGATCAATGGGGAACCCATGGGCTCAATGCTCGACGCGGTCGCTCGAGACTCTACACGCGAGATCAAAATCGACGTGGTGGGAACCGCTCCTGTCTCTGAAGTGGAGCTCCTGCGCGACGGTGAAATCAATAGCGTCTGGCAGGGGAGTCACAAGGCTGCGGAGCGATTCCAGACTGCGGATCGCGACCTCCTGAACGAGGCGCCGCACTACTACTATGTGCGCGTCTATCAGGAAGACGGTCAGCGTGCGTGGTCGTCGCCGATTTGGATTGGCTAGTGATCCGGCGCGCTACAATGGTGCATTTGGCTGCGGCGAAGCGACCTCAGGTGTTGCAAACAATGCAGCTTTATTCATCGCCGCAGCAGTAGTGGCTGGGACTGGAAGTCCTCAGCTATTGATAATCGTGGCTAATTCAGCGCCTGGATGTCCACCTCCACACCAATCCCCGGCCCCATCGAAACGACTGCCTCACCCCGATCGATCTCCAGCGGCTCGACAAAGAGTGCGTTCGACCGTTCGAAGGGCGGCGGCTGGTGCTCCTGAATCAGAAAGTGCGGCGTTGCCGCGGCGCATTGCCACGTTGCGGCCATGGCGATGCCGAGGCAAACGCCGACGTGAAACGCCACCGGTAGGTTGCGCTTGCGTGCTTCCGTGGCGATTCGATGCGAACCGGTGATGCCGCAGCGCGCGACGTCGGGCTGGACAATGTCCATTGCCCCGCTATCCATCCACTCGACGAATTGCTGAACGCTCCTCAGTCCCTCGCCGTTTGCAACCGCCATGTCGAGCTCGTTGGTGATGCGAGCATGTGCGGCTCGATCCTCGAAGGTGGTCGGCGCTTCGAGCCACTCGAAGTCGAGCTCCTCGAGCGCCTTGCCCAGTCGCAGGGCGTCGTCGACCGAATAGGACCACAGGGCGTCCGCGAAGAGTCGACCGCGCCCGCCCACGGCGTTGTGGATGGCCCTCGCCGTGGCGATGTCCTGCTCCACACCGTGCCCGATGAAGACCTTCACCCCGGCGTAGCCCTGGTCGAGGTACTGAGCGGCGAGGACGCCCTTGCCCTCGGGCGATTCGGCCCGCAGTCCCGAGACGTAGAGAGGCAAGCGAGTGCGTGCCGGTTTTTCGGCAGCCGAGAGAATCTCTCCGACCGGCTTTCCGACCCCCTGTCCGCGAATGTCCCAGAGAGCGATGTCCAGTCCGGCGATGGCGTCGAGCATGAAACCGGTCGTGTGGCCCCGCACGGTCATGCTGTTGACCATCAAGTCGTAGAGACGGTCGGTCTCGCGCGGATCGCGTCCGAGAAGCATGGGCCCCAGCAATCGATCGATGATGGTCTGTGCGGCCTCGGGAATAATTGGAGCCTGACTCTCGCCCCACCCGACGAGACCGTCGTCCGTCGCGATGCGGATCCACAGGCTTTCGACACGGCGCGAGTAGACCTCGCTCCACTCGTTCTCAAAATAATAGTCGCTGCCGGGGAAGGTCGCGGGGGCGCCGATCTGACCGCCAAAGCGATCGTGGAGCGGCAGCTTGACGACGTGGGTCTCTATTGCGGTGATCTTCAAGGCCTGGAGTCCGTGGCTTGCACCGCTGGTTAACGCCCCGACGGTTAACGATTCTTGAAAATGTCTCGCCCGATTTCGAGCGTCCGGTTGATCTCTTCTTCGCTGCGCGCAAGCCCGAATCCGAAAATTTACTGTTTCGAATTTCGAATTTCGTGCTTCGGATTTCCCTTTCAGCGCCAAAGATGCCCGCTTTTGAATCAAACAATCAGGCTCAAAAGGTCTAAGGTCTCGCCTCGGGCCCTCTTTGTCAACTATAGAGCTCGCTGGACGGCGTATGGGAGGAGGGTGACTCAAAAAATCGAGCCCGCGTGGCCTGGAGCAGAACCCGTTGCATCGCTGGCGATTTTGTAAATCCGATAATCCGATTTACCCTTTCACGGTTTGGCGTATAGTTCACTCAGAAATCGGGGGATTTACGTGGTCCAGCAGACGTGTTGTCCGGGTGACCCGGAACGCAAAGCCCAATTGACCTTGAAACTGACAAAGGAGATTTCGAAATGTTTAAATGGCGTGTAATAGAGCCATGGCATGAACCCGACGGCGTTACATTTTTTGGTCACGCTGGCAACATATTTACCATAAAAGACATGCTCAAGACAGAGCCATCCTCCCCACTGGGACGCTACGTTAAACAGGTTCGTGACTGGGGCTTCAACCACATTGTAAGCCGGGGTGAACCTACGCAGGATACCGAAGCGTGGCGCAATTTTGCGCACTATCTTAAAGAACTTGGAATAGGGATGATAATCTACCGTGAATGGTGTGAAACCGAACGTGGCAGATCATGGCCCATTTCTCAGAGCGAGGGCCATCAGCGAACCTCAGAAAAGCTTTGTCCTTACAGTGAAGCGACTCGAGCATACTGGAAGGACAGGATAGAGAGCGACTATAAAATGATACCAGACCTCGCTGGCTACCGCTTGCGAGGCACAGAGTTTTATTTTGCCAATGGTGCTCCCTGGATGTGTGGCTGTGAAACATGCAGGACCATGACAAAACGTGAACGAACACGAGATGCTATCAGACTCATAGCTGGATTGCTGGGAAAGCATGGAGGCATGCTTTTCTGGGAATCAGTCCAGGACGACCCATGGGGTCAACGTCAGGAAGCAGATTATTTCAAAGATATGACCGGCGCGATACCCGAGAACGCGATGATTTTTATCAAGTATTTCTACTGGGACTTCCATCCCGGTTGGCCGCGTCATCCACTGTATGATACCATCAAAAAGGATAAGCAGGGACGATCGCCTTTTATGACCAGTATTCAGCAACCTGGGGAGTATCGGGGTGTTCATGATTTTCCATGGTGCATGGTTGACGAATGGAAAGGTACATTTCGGGAAATGGCAAGAACAGGACAGCAGGGGTTGTGGGTAATGGCAATTGTTCACCCGGACGGCTGGGACCATTTGCTGAACATGGTCAACTGGTATGCAATCGAACGTTACATGAAGAATCCAAACGCGGACCCGGCAGAGTTGAAAATGGATTGGGCCAGAGAACGGTTCGGCCAAGAAGCAGCAACGACAGTTGTAAACGTGCTGAATAAAATAACCAAGGCTGCTGATTACATGTATTTCTTCGACACCTGCTGGACCAGCAACCACAGCCGTTTTCCTACACTTGAATACCTTGACTCACACCTCTGCGGGCCTCATCGCCAGACAAAACGTATCGATGGAACGATGGGAATGGAGTTTCCGCTTGACATGTATTCACCGGAACGTGCCATGGAGATAAAGGCAAGAAAATCTTCCCGTATGAGCTTTGACCGCTTTGCAATAACTACCCAGCTAAAAGCCGAGGCCGTGGCACAAAAGAATGAAGCTATCCGGTTGGTGGAGGAAACAATTGATCTGTGGCAAAGCCTGGAAAGTAAAATGGATGACAAAACCTACAAGAAAATTCTTTCCGGTCTGAAAGGCAACAGGGATGACACAAAGATTTTCAGCCTTATGATGGATATGTATATGGACTGGAAGCTTGGTGTTTTGACTGAAAAGCGTATTGATGAAATTCTTGAGTCATGCGACGGACTCAAAGGCGTAGTTTTACCTGAACCTCTGGATGCTGAGCCAAACCTTGTAACTATTGTAGAAGCTGCATCACTTAAAACATTTGCTGAGAAAATTCGCAGGGATTTGCGTGAGCCCTGGATTGAAGACTACTGGAAAAAACATACGCTCGGTGCAGGTGTAATAGAGCCACTAACTGATCCCAAGACAGGGGAACAGTGGAATGATGTTTTTCGCAACACGTGACGATACCCGTTGCATGGTCAACTCGTCCGAAAAGCGATTACTTATCATTTATTTCATCAGGATGCTGTCATGAACGCATGTGCAAACGGTTTTGAATTGGATACGCAATCATATCTGTCACGGCATGATATTGTTTTCCATTCACCCTTTGTTGGTGGGTACGAGGGGTTTCCATTGGGCAATGGTGATCTTGGGGGCATGTTGTGGACGACGGAATCGGGCCTGACTGTTCAGGTTAATAAAAATGATACGTGGGATGACACCCCGGCAGATTCGGGAATGGTGCTGCGGTCGTGCGGGCGAGTTACCATAGACTTCGGGGCTCCGTGTTTTAATTGGTGCTTTCTTGAGCAGTTTGAAGCCAGGTTAAGTTTGGCGCACGCTCAGAGCAGGGTGACAGCGAAGACACCGTTTTTGAATGTGTCGGTGAATGCTTCCGTTCAGGCCAATAGCAATGTGCTGATTCTGGATTGCGACGTGGCGGGGTGTAGTGACCTTGCAGATAGTGGTTCGCAGATACGCATAGGTCTTGAGCGCTGGGGAAGTCGGGCATTTCCGTCCTGGTACGCAGGTATAGACCCGGATGCACGAAAAGGATTGGGGGCCGCCCAGGCAGGCTGCGATGGTGGACTCTATTTAACCGAAACATTTGGCACCCTCGACGTTGCGGTTGCCTGTCGTGTTATTGATGAAGCGTCTAACCCGGGTGTCGTCAACCGCCATCGGGTTGAGGCTGTGATTCCTGCCCAGCCGGTACAGAAGTTCCGGGTTGCAGTGGCGGTGGTTACGTCGAATGAATCACAAGACCCGCTGGCGGATGCGATTGGTTTACTGGATGAGTATGAAAACACGGGGATTGATCAACTCCGCGAAGAACATGATACATGGTGGAAACGTTTTTGGCAGAAGTCGTTTGTCCATATCGGTGATGATTATCTTGAGAATCTTTACTACCTTCAAATGTACCTGATGGCCTGCGCCTCACGCGGTAAATATCCTGCCATTTTTAACGCCGCCACCTTTACATGGAACCGTGACGTCCGCCAATGGGTAACACCGCATCACTGGAACACCCAGCAGGCATATTGGAGTCTGTGCGCCGCCAATCATGCTGAGCTCATGCGGCCCTATCTGGACACCTACTGGCGATTGCTTCCTGATGCCCAAGCGTATGCCAAGAAACGAGGGTGTGACGGTGCGATCTTGTTCAACGAGAGTCACGATTTTGCAGGAGGTATGCCCGGGTGGGACGCGCCAGATCGCATCCACTCATTTACACAGGCCGCGCAGATCGCAGCGTTGTTCTGGCAGTATTATCAATACACGTGCGATGGACAATTCCTTGTCGACAGGGCGTATCCTTTTATGACCAGGGCTGCGGCGTTTTACCTACACTATCTGACATGGGACGACGAACACAAATGCTACGACGTATTCCCCGCCCAACCGTATGAATGTCCTCAAGGCGATCGTTTCAAGAATACGATAGCCGACCTGGCGACCATTCGAACTTCGTTCAGGGCGTGTATCCAGGCCAGCGAGATTCTCGACGTTGACAGCGACAAGCGTGCGCAGTGGGAAGATGTACTTGATCGCCTGGCGGAATATCCTTTGATTGAGATGCCCGGGGTTGGTGAAGTTACTGCCGTCGCCTGCGACGAAGGCGGCAACCCGGTTCGCTTTAGCAGCGACGGATTTGAACCAGGCGGTGATGCGGAGCTGGACGACGACGATGAATATACGTTTTGTCGAAATACCGCTCCGGTCTTCCCCGCCGGAGATATCGGCATCGCCGATAAGGGAACACGCCTATATGATGCGTTGGCACGGCGTGCGAAGCTTCACCCCAGGAACAAACTTGCGATAAGCCCGATCGCTGTCGTAAAGGCGCGGCTGGGCATGGCCGAAGAAGCGAGAGCTGATCTCATGATGTCTATTCGACAACTTCAACATTTTCCGCAGGGCTTGTTCTTTAATCTCGATCACTGGCACACGCTATCCCGCTATGCCGACAAACTGCCAGATGCGGTGGTTCAATGCCAGCGTGATTATGTATACGACCAACGTACTTGCTACCCAAACGTCACAATGGGTGACGAGCAACGAGACACGCCTGCCGCGCCATTCGTCCAGTGCGGACTGGAGCCATCTGCTATACTGGCCGTCACTGTAAACGAGATGCTCCTGCAAAGCCACGATGGTGTCATCCGAGTGTTCCCCGCTACACCCTTGGAATGGTCATCCGGGTTCACATTGCGAGCTGTAGGCGGATTTCTGATTTCATCATATAAACAGAAAGACGCCGACGCACAATTCATTCATATCCATAGCCAGCTTGGAAATGAATGTCGCCTGGTTAATCCCTGGAAAGATAGGGGCGTTCAAATACGTCAAGCCGACAATGGCCAGACATGTATGGTTAACACAACGGACAATGATGTTCTAGGTTTCGCAACCCAATCTGGATGTAGCTATTTGGTATGCCCGGAGGATAGTGATCCTGACGCGATTCGGTATCCCCAGTTTGAATCCATTACGAACAACGCACCGAAGCATTTCCATGAGGCCGTCCTGGGTAAGCCCCGCGGATTCTGAATGCCTGTTATGTGTTACTGGGAGCTTGTTGTGCCATGAATGCGCTTGAACGATACCTTTTCGATCTCAACGGATATATCGTCGTCGAGAACGCGCTCGATGCGGAAACGGTGAAATCACTGAATGATTTGCTCGACGAGAAGATCGGTGAGCTTGAAGACCCGCATTTTCAGAGTCATCGGTTTCCTTCCCTGCTGGCGTGGGGCGGCCCCATGATCGATCTCATCGATCACGCCCCGATCATGCCGTACTTTGACGCGACGATCGGTCCGCAGTTTCGCCTGGATCACACCTATCTTGATATCATTCGCAGGGGCCTGAGTCCCATCGGCGCGATGCTGCACGGGGGCGGCACGCCTCACCATCCGTCGCAGTTCTACGAGTTCCGGGATGGTCGAATGTATAACGGTCTGACGGTTGTGGCCTACAACCTGAAAGACGTGAATCCGGGCGATGGTGGTTTCGCATGCGTGCCGGGATCGCACAAGGCGAACTTACCCTTGCCCGAGGAATGGCTACATATTTCTGAGAACCAGTCCGAGGTCGTCAGGAGAGTGGTCGGGCCCGCGGGTGCAGCCATCATCTTTACGGAGGCGCTCACCCACGGATCTCTGCCATGGACGTCGGACGAAGAGCGGCGAACGATATTTTTCAAGTACAACCATCCTGCGATGTCATGGGGGAACCGGTACCACAGAGGTCCCGCCATGGATGGCCTCACCGAGGCGCAAAAGAAACTTCTCGCACCTCCCCAGGAAGCCGACCTCGTTGATGATTACATGAAAGGCAGGGAAGTGTAGATGTACAGCAATTCAATATGGTCACGGAGCGAGCCTGATGTTTGGGCAGAAGGTTATCCTATAGGTAATGGCCGGCTTGGGGCGATGATCCTTGGAAAGATGAATGCCGAACGAATAGCCCTGAATCATGACAGGCTTTGGCGACGATATTGGAGGTATAAGGATCGGCATTTCCACAAGATATTTCCTGACTACCAGGCGCTTTGTTTGGAGCACAAATGGGAGCAGGCCATAGCGTTGTTGCGGCCGCGAGTGATTGAGCAAGGAAAGGACATTTACGTCAATCCGTTCGTCCCTGTGGGTGATGTCGGGATCTATTCGGGCAAGTACACGGATGCCGAAATAAGCGATTACAGGCGTGAACTTGACCTGTCAAACGCGTTGGTTGCGGTTTCGTATAGCGCCGGCGGCATTGATTTTCGCCGAGAATACTTTGCCTCCTGGCCGTCTCGCGTGATTGCGGTAAACATGTCCGCCAATCAGCCTTCAAGTATAGACAGTGAGGTCAGCCTTTACAGGTTGCTCGACGATGAATGTACAGTTTCGGGACATGCCCACGATAATGAACTTGTCCTTGAAGGAGAATTTACCGAAGGCGTGACATTTGCGGCCGCGGTACGAGTTATCAATAGCGGCGGAAACAGGAAAGCGGGTCTTGAGGAATATCTTCCGCCCCAGGGGCCCTCGGCTGAGAGACATGAAGGTTTTGCGTTTGGATTCAGAGAGCTTTCGCATCCATCTGAACCTTGCGGGATCTCGACGACAGTTGAATCCGCCGACGAGGTTACCCTTCTTATAGCCATGGCCACTGACCGAGTCACCGATCAGTCCCCGGCGGATTGTTGTCGGCGCACACTCGACACACTTGCCAGTGACGACTATCAGACGTTAAAGGATGCCCATATTGAAGATTATCACCGTTTATACAATCGGGTGAGCTTCAGTCTTGGTGAAATTTCAAAAGAAGACATTTCCACGCCAGACCTGGTCGCACATGCCAGAACCAACAAGCGCGCTGATCCCGCCGTTTTTGAACGGTTGTTTAATCTTGGACGCTATTTGGGGATCGCCGCCGGTCGACCAGCTCGGCCGGATGAGGCGCCCAAAATGCCCATCAACCTTCAAGGCCTTTGGAACGAAGACCCCAGGCCCGCATGGGATAGCGATTTTCATTTAGACTTGAATTTGCAGATGTGTTACTGGGGCCTTGGGATGGTTAATCTCAGCGAAGCGGGAGATAGTCTCGTTGATTGGGCATGGCGTCTGCTGCCACAGGCACGGCATGCCGCAGAGGATATGTGTGGCTTACAGGGCGCTCTTTATACCTGTGTTTGCGACGCTGAAAACCTTGGCAACTTTGATGATCTCTTGATGCTGGCGACGGGAGCAAACGCATGGCTTGCCCAGAGCTTGTGGCAGGTCTGGGAATACCAGCCCGATCTGGTTCAACTGCGTGAAAGGATATATCCCATCGTTCTTGCCATCGGGGAATTCTATGAAGGATTTCTCCGTGAGGATTCGCAGGGACGGTTTGTAACCGCCCCGAGCGGTTCGCCGGAGAATATTCCATCGGGTAGAGGTATCGGTACGATCCTCTCGGTGATGTCGACTTTCGATATTGAATTATTGCGGGAACTGTTTGCGAACCTTGTGGCTGCCTCAACCCGCCTTGACGTTGACGCAGGCAAACGAGAACTGTGGATGAACATTCTCCACAAACTTCCCATGCCGACCATCAATGAGGGGGGAAGGTTATTGGAGTGGCTTGACGAGGATTGCCAGACCATCGACCCCGGCCATCGTCACAGGTCGCATCTCGTCGGGATTTGCCCGGGGCAGAGAATCACGACTGAAGACACCCCTGACTACGCAGATGCAGTTGTTAAGGCATTGGATGCGAGGCTCTCTCACGGCGGCGAGGGAAGCTGCTCACTTGATCTGGCTTTAGATGCGCAAGTATATGCCAGGCTCTATAGGTCGGCTGAGGCTTTGGACAAGCTTAATGATATGGTTGCCAATCATGCGATGGGTAACCTCATGTTATGTCTTTGTGATTGGCGACCTGAAAGCAGATTACGCTGGTTTGGAGAAAGGCGTGTATTCCAGATCGAAGCCAGCTTCGGTGTCATGGCCTCAATGACCGAAATGATTATCCAAGACAGACGCGGCTTAATACGAATCCTGCCCGCATTGCCGACCGAGTGGCCCGACGGCGACGTAAAGGGTATAAGATGCCGCGGTGGATTTGAAGCCAGCATTCAATGGCGCAATGGAACACTTCAGCAGGCCGTTATCACATCGCTCCGCGGAAATACCTGCCGCATGAAATTCTTCGACGGGATACAGTCAGTGCAATGTCACACCGATGCCGCAACAGAAACCATGACATGCCATCGAGGGATAATTGAATTCTCTACATCAGTTGGCGACGTACGTGCAATAACACCTAATAATTGACCGTCTCGGAAATGCAATGTTACATCTTGGAAAACAATGCTTTGTGACTCGATTCTCGACGCGCATCGCGCCGTTCTGTTCGTCCCTATCGAAGATCGCCAGCCACACGGTCACGGCCCGGTGCGGGTAGAGCGGCCAGAACTGGGCATCCTGATGCCAGGGGAGTTCCATTCTGTTGCCAGGGTACTTGCAGAAGATTGAGCTGAGTCATTTCAGGGTCTCCGGGAAGCGGGTTAAAAGGAAAGATTGAGAGGCCGGATTAAGAGTTTCAATCGCCGCGTGCTATCTTGGGAGCAACGCCACACAGCTCAGATGCCATGCGCTTCACGCCTAAACAACTCTTTGATGACCGCAAGAACCCACTTCTCAAATGCCTGCGGCCGATGCCCGGATTCGATCTGGACGCGGAAGGCATTTCAAGTTTCGCCGCGGATCTCACCTGTACCGCTCATCACAAAGAGAAATCTCTCGACCGCGTCACCCACACCGTTACGTGGCGCCACGCCGGGAGTGGACTGGTCGCAACGATGTGTACGTGTGGTATCCGCACACTAATTCCGTCGAACTCAACGGCCGGCTGACGAACCGCGGAAAAAAGGCGATCCGCCATCTCACGGGACCGTATCCGCTGTCGATCCCACTGGACTTGCCGCTGGGCCAGTTGCCACGCATGACGACGGTCTACGGCGGCCGTCCCTTCGATGCCGAATACCCGCCGCGAGCCTATCGGGTCACTGAGACGGATGGCGTGTATTCCATGTTCGGTGGCCACTACGACGGACGCTCCACATACAGCGAGATGCCGTACATCGTTGTCACCGACGCGGATGAGTCGGGTGGCCTGTTTGCCGCTCTCGAGTGGCCGTGCAACTGGACGCTCGATGTCCGCTCCGAGGTGGTCGGTGGCAAACGGCATGTCCCCCTGGTGTTCCGAATCGCCGGTACAGATTTTACGTTGAACCCCGGACAGTCCGTGCCCATACCTCGGGCCTGCCTCGGGTTTTTCCGTGGCGACGCGGTAGATGGAAGCAACGCCCTGCGGCGACACATCACCGAGAACATCCGCCGCGACAACAGTCCGCCGCCGGTTTTCTATAATCACTTTTTCGGCATGCGCCGGGATTGGACAGTCGAGGACCATCTGTACGAAGCCCGCGTCTACGCGGAGCTGGGTCGACCGGCGTAACTTAGCGAGCAGCCTTGACCCCAATTCATGTGAGGACACAACAACGATCGTGGCCACGCCATCTGTGACTGAGCGCAACAAACCGGGCCCCAAGAACGGCTCACGTCAGGTGTCGGACGGGACGATTCTTAAGGTGCTCCGCGCTGCATATGACAAGAGTGGGGCAACCTTGAACGAAGATGTTTTTCCCAAACTTGTCGACGAGGAGGGCAACCACCACCACCAAAAAGAAAACTCATTGCGCGGGCGAATAAAGCGGGCGAGAGATTTGGATGAGAGTGAAAGGAAGGAAGCGCTGGGAATCCTAAAACAGCTTTCAAAATCCGATGGATCAGGTGGTACATAATGTTCATGCGTCGGCGACCCCTAACACTGGCACTTGACCTAAGGAGATTTGCGTGACAGATTGTTATCACTTTGGGATTGCAAATACCGTAAATACCGATTTCGGACGGTGTGGGCTTTTCGACCTCGAACCACGCAACACTCACAACATACGCAACTTGCGTCACTTACGACGATCACAATCGGTTCGCTCAAGGGGAATCCCCCCCTCTCCGCCAATTTTATTATAGTCGTTTCATTCAGCTATTCTGCTGATTTTTTTTTGCCCGCATCACTAAGAATCTCCGCGACGTGCGTCGAATCCTGCAAAGAAGCCCCATATGAAACGAACTCTCGGACGGAGCGGAATTGAAGTCAGCGGCCTTGGATTGGGCTGCTGGGCAATCGGCGGGCTGGCCTGGCGGGATCACCGCCCCTTTGGGACGACCGGAACGGACGACTCCGAGTCAATCAGGGCGTTGCGCCGCGGGCTCGATCTCGGCATCAATTTTTTCGACACTTCGAACTCCTACGGCGCCGGGCACAGCGAGAAGCTGATAGGGAAGGCCTTTGAAGGGCGACGTGACGAAGTGGTCATCGCCACGAAGTTCGGACTCAGCTTCGATGAAGCTGCCCGCACCATCGGCCCCCAACGCTATGATCCAGATTCGATTCGCTCTGATTGCGAAGCGAGCCTGCGTCGGATGAAAACGACCGTGATCGACCTTTACCAGTTCCATGTAAAGCGTTGCGATCCCGTCGAGGCGGTGGAGATCCGAGAGGTCCTGGAAGGACTCGTGGACGCGGGCAAGATCCGGGCCTATGGGTGGAGCACCAATCTGCCTGAATTTGCGACTATTTTCGCTGAAGGCGCCCGGTGCACTGCAATCCAGCTGCACTTCAGTGTATTCGGGGGCGCCGAAGCTGCCCTGGCCCTCTGCGAGAAGCACAACCTGGCCGGCATCGTTCGCGGGCCGCTGCAAAAGGGACTGCTAACCGGGAAATTCACTGAAGAGACGACCTTTCCTCCCGACGATATACGCCACAGTTGGAACATGAAAGAGGCCTCGCAGACGGAGCTTCTGGCGAAGATGGAAGCAATCCGCGACGTACTCTCAAGCCGCGGCCGCACCCCTGCACAAGGCTCACTCTGCTGGCTCTGGGCAAAAAGCCCTGTCATGATCCCCATTCCGGGCTTTAAGACTGTGGCCCAAGTCGAAGACAACGCCGGAGCCATGTCGTTCGGGCCGCTGAACGACGATGAGATGAAGGAAATCGACGCCCTGTTGAAGCCCACAGAATCGGCATAGAACTGGCTCATAGTAGAAAAATGCGGACTGATTACTCGACTGCTATCGACTCTTGCAACCATCCGGCTCCGGACTACGTTCACATCTGGCAACCCAAAATTTACGAACCCGAAAGGTCATCAATGAGACATCTATACCGCGTCATCGCGCTGACTCTGCTCCTCTCCACCACGGTCCGGGCAGCGGACCTCGTCGTCGCCGACAACGGCAGGACCGCCGCCAGCATCGTCGTTGCTGCCGACGCCGGGCATTGGGAGAAGCAGGCGGCAACTGACCTGGCAAAGTACATCGAGCTCATGTCCGGCGCGAAACCCGCAGTCGTCCACACCACCGATGCGATGCATCGGCCCAAGCCGGTCCTGTACGTCGGCAGCGAGGCGCTCAAAGCCAGGCCCGCGCTCAACGCGAAGCTGCAGGCAGTGCTCAAGAAGGATCCATTCCTCCGCGCCGACGGCATTGTCGTACTACGCGACGGGAACCGCGTCTATCTGGCCGGCAACAACGACGAGTCGCACTACTACGCGGTGATGCATCTGCTGCACATGTGGGGGTGTCGCTGGTACCTGCCGACGGCGATCGGGGAGTGCATCCCCGAACAGGAGCGGCTGGCGATCGGTGATCTGGATCATGCTTACGGCTCGCCATTCGAAGTCCGGCACTACTGGATTTCGTGGAACGGCTCGACTGAGGGTCAGGTCGAATTTCAACGGCGTAATTTCATGAGTAGCCAACGTGCCCCCGGCATGGGGCACGCACTGATGCACTACACCGAGGATTTGGCACCGGAAGGCGGCACCTCCTTCAACGTACCGTTCTCCGAGCCCGAGACTGCCGAGCATGTCCTCAACAAGATGGCATCCGCGATCGAGGGCGGTGCATCGGTTATCTCGCTGGCCATCGATGATGGTGCGTACACGAATGACTCCGAACGGGACGCCGAGCTGCACGCCAACCTGCAGGACAAGTATTTCGTGAAAACCTCGCAGACCGACCCGATGATGGCGTTCTATGCCAATGTCGGCCGGCTGATGAAGGAGCGCTACCCGGAGAGCAAGACGGTGATCGGCGGCATGGCCTATGTGAATGTCAGTATCCCGCCGCAGCGAAATCATGAGGTGCCCGACAACATGGTGATGTGGCTGGCGCCGATCGACATCGATCCGAACCACGGCATGGACAGCGTCTTCAGTCCGCCGAAGCAGGAGTACCGCGACATGATGTACCGCTGGTCGGAGATCATGGACGGGCGGGTATGCATCTATGACTATGACCAGGGCATGCTGGTGTGGCGCAACATCCCGAACCCGTCGCACATGGCGTTTCGCCATGATGTGAAGCACTATCGCGACGCCGGCATCCTCGGCATCGGTACGGAATCGCGCAACGCGATGGCCAAAGTATTCACCAATCTGCACATCCGCGGCCAGCTGATGTGGGATCCGGAGGCGGATGTCGACACGATGATCGCCGAGTTCTACAAGAAGTTTTACGGACCGATTTCCGGCCCCATGGGCAAATATTGGGACACCATCTACAAGGCGTGGGAAGAGACGATCGTCACCGAGCACGAGTACATGACAGCACCGGCGATTTATACACGTGAGGTTATGGAAACGCTGCGCGGCCATATCGCAGTTGCCGAGGCCGCCGCCGGGGTGTTGGCGCGGAAAGATAATCTCACCCGTAACGAGAAGCTGGTGCTGGAGCGCATGCGTTTCGTCCGGCTCAGTTTCGACACACTGTCGGGTTACATGGAGATGGTCTTCGCGGCATCGACCGATGCCGACTACAAGCGCGCCTCGGCAGCGGGTATGCGGACGTTGGCGTCACGGCTCGAAATGGCTGAAATGAATTCGACATTCACGACGCGCGTCATTGGGCCGGGCTCTTCCGCCAACGAACCGGGCGGCAGCCCGGCATGGCTTCAGGGCGAAGTGAAGCAGTACATGGATCTGCTCGCGCTCACGGACGGCACCACGGGATCGCTCGTTGCGCGGCTGCCGCTGGAATGGGCTTTCCACCGGGACCCTCGCGACACCGGACTCGGTCGTGGCTGGGGCTACAAGAAGGCGGACCTGACATATTGGCACGCCAACAAGAACAAGTACCGGACGCCGGACCGCCGGAAAGATTACCCGACAACCGAATGGGAGATGGTCAGCACCGATCTGTACCCGCCGGCGCAAGGGATCCTGCACCCCGACTGGCAGAGTTTCACCGGTCACCTCTGGTACAAGACGGATATCGAAGTCACGCCGGCCGATACAGACGGGAAGGTGCACATCCATTTTCCGGGGCTGTTCAGCGAATCGTGGCTCTGGGTCAACGGCGAAATGGTCGGCTATCGGGAGTGGAATCCCTTGTGGTGGCTAAACGACTACAAGTTCGACTGGGACGTAGACCTGTCAGGCAAACTCAAACCGGGCACCAATAATATCACCGTGCGCTGTAACAATGTGTTGCAGTTCGGCGGCATGTTCCGCCGGCCGTTCCTATATCGTGTGGTCGAGTAGACTGCCGTCATCTCCTAACTTCTAAACCTACTGGAAAAATGAGTTTCCACGCCTACCGCCCGCTCGACGCCGACATGCCGCACCTGCGTGAGTCCTGCGACTGGGGCACCGACCCGGACAGCGGCTCGCGCATCATCCGCATGACCACCAGCGTCGGCATGAGCCACAACATTTACTGTGAGCAGCCCTACGGCTCACCCGACGGCCGGCGGCTGATCTTTTTCCGTGCCCTGGACATGCACACGCGGAGTCGGCAACTGCTGATTGCGGATCTCGAAGCACGCGACACGACTCTGATCGAACCCAACGTACCGTCGGAGGAGGTGGCGCACGTGTCCTGGGGCGAATGGGCCTACTATCCGATGCACGACGGTTCGCTGCGGCGCATTTCGCTGATGACCCTGGTAAAGGAGGAGGTCCTGCCGGCAGGCGCGATCACCGGCGGCATCGGCGCCATATCGTCAGATGACCGGTACCTGCTGATGACCGAGGCGAAGGGCGACCACTTCATCTGCAGCACGGTCGACATGCAGACCGGCGAGCGACAAGTGCTCGTCGATTGCCCGGAGAACCGTAATCCGCACGGGCAGCTTTCACTGTGCAAGCCGCCAAGGCTGCTGTATCAGCTGATTGCCGGCGACAGCGATTTGCAGGGCGTCCCCGTCCTGGTACGCGAGCTGGCAGCCGACGAACCGTTGCGTCTGCCGTTCGGCAAGCCATGGACAGCCGAATCGACCGGGCACATGACATGGCTGGCGGATACCGGCATGGTTGCCTGCACGGTGACCTGGGATGGGGAAAAACGCCGGCATGATTCAAGGCACCCGGAAGGGAACCTGATGTATGCAGCGCCCGGCGACGAAGCGCCATCGGTCTTTCCAGCGCCGGATTCGTGGTTTTATCATATCTCGGTATCGCGCTGCGGGAAATACTTCGTCAGTGATGATTTCGCGGACTTCCAGGCAACTGGTGCGATCGACGGCAAACCGGGACCGATTCGAATCGTCATCGGCAATTTTGCCTCAGGGAAGAGCCGGGCACTGGTGCATGACTGTCAAAATTACGGCATCGCCGGGTGTTCGCGGTTCGAACCCGATCCGTACTTTACTGCGGACAACAAGTACGTGATCTACAACGCCTCACCGTTCGGCACGATACAGCTGTTTGCGGCCGAGGTGCCGGAGGATTTTCGGCGAAGTCTCGATTAATGGTGAAACTCGTTGTCACCGGCATCTTTACCGAAAGCCCCATTAGGCCCCCGCCCCCCGATCAATGCGACCCAGCTGACGTGACCGTCGACATAAAGCGTGTTGATGCCGACACCGGTCAGGCCGTCCTCTCCTTCGTGGTTCGACTCCGCCGGGTACCAACTTGGCGTGAAGGCGGGAACACCGGTATAGGAAATATCGAACATGAGGGGATTCCTACTCGGGTTATCGATCAACCGCTCGCGAACACACGGCCGCACACGATCGCCGCCTGCTGCGTTGAATTCCGGCCAAAAACCAACGTGCCAGCCATACCAATACCATCCGATCGGGTAGTCATGCGGGTCAAGGATGGAGGCACCACCGATGTAGAAATACGTCATCAGTCCGTTGCCGTTGGCCGTGGCCGGGTCGGATGGCCAATGCACCAAGGTCTCAGAGACCGCACCGTCCGGGAAGGAATTACCGCCACCGATATTGAGCTGGGCCACGGACGGGCAGCGGACGGTACCTCTGATCATCCCGTACTCGTCCAGCTCCGTCGTCATCGGCGTGCCTGAAAGGTCGGGTGAGGTGCTGTTCCTGGTCATCAAGATGGGGTAGTCCCGTCGGGTCCTTGGATACTCCGTCGCGTTATCGGAGGAATACAATTTGCAGGATAGACCGTTTCCTTTCAGATTGCTCATACATAAAATTCGCTTCGCTCGTTCCTTAGAGACCGATAGGGCGGGCAGCAATATCGACATAAGGATGGAGATAACCACGATGACTACAAGCAATTCGATGAGCGTAAAAAGTCGTAGCGGTATCTTACGGTTCATGGCGAAGTCGTCGTACTTCGGGGCTTGTAGTAAAGAATGGCGCCGTACAGCAAAGTCAGTACGCGGCTTGCGTCCATTGAGCAACTATTGCAGGATAGTTCACCGCGCGACACATTACAAGATCGAGCCATCACTCCGGCCTTTTTCGCTTTTATTGCGCAACGCAAGACGGTAGATTTTCCGATGCAAACAACTGTAACATCCTGGCCGGAATTCTGCGCGGCATGGAACGGTGCCCGCAACTTTATGATCGACGGGTTGATCGATTTCGACTTCGACTTTCCCTCATTGCCGGAGATCGTCGATCAGGCCCGTAGCGACAGTGAAGCACGGATCACACTCGGCCAGGGGCACGATCAGCTGCAGCTCGATGACATTGCCGAGTGGTTTTGCGCGCTGCCGATCGACGTCGCGATGCTCGAGCCGTTCGCGCTGGCCCATTTCAAATTGTCCCGCTTCGACCGGCCCGACGGTTTCCTGCACGGATTCAAAGAGCGCGTGCTCGACGTCTGGCAGGCGGCACTGGCGGCTAACGACTTCACGTGTGATCGCTGCTCCCCGATCATCTTTATCAGCGGCCCCGGCTGCCGGACTGGGTATCACATGGATGTCTCCCAAGTGATGGCATGGCAGCTCTACGGCCAAAAGCACTTTTGCGGACTCCGCGATGCAGAGCGCTGGGCTCCGAAAGACATTCGCCTCAGCTACAAACAGAAGACGCTCATCCGGCCGGCTGAACTCACTGATGATGATGCGCTGTGCTACGACATGGCTTTCGGCGATATGCTGTGGAACACACTGCTGACTCCGCACTGGGTTGTCGCAGGCAGTGAAGCCTCGATGAGCATCAACATCTCGCATGGCGGCCTACGCCTCAACGGCCATCTGGCACCGTTCGAAGCCGAGCACGAGGCGTTCTGCCGCGACTACCCAGACAAGGCGCCCCCGCCACCGTCGGCAATGTACTGACGTCGATGCCGGGAGAGACCGGCGACGTAATGTTCAGGTAAGGCGTTACGCGCCAGGAAACGCCGCGAGAACCTCACCTTGCATTATGCGACCTGCCAATAGTGTATTTTTTTTAGGGGGGGGCCGTGAAATAACGTTAATTCACGGTTTTATTTTCTTGGATTTTTTCCAGTAAAAAAAAAGCGCGGAATCTTTCGATTCCGCGCTTTTCCTTAATCAACGTATAGTTGTGCCTACTCAGCCAACTTGGCGGCAATAGCAGCGGAAATTCCCGCGCCGACGTCGCAGTTGTCCGGGTCGCAGAAATTGGCACTGATCAGGAGAGTATCGACAATGGCCTGAGCAAATTCCTCAAGCTCCGGGACACTGGTCGGCGGGTTGGTGCCTACAAGCTTGCAGGCCAACGAGACTGCAGCATCGGTGACTGCGGCGCATGTTGTGCACGGTGCATTGGCACCAACCGCGCCAACCGCGCCATCGGCACCAACCGCGCCATCGGCACCAACCGCGCCATCAGCACCGACCTTGCCCTGCGGCCCCTGCGGGCCTGGTGTCGATCCGATCGCGCTAAGTACCTGTTGGATCAGTGCAAAGGCATCGCAACCGTTAGCATCGACCGCGCTTCCGGCAGGCGAGTCGGCGCACAGGTCAGCATTGTCACTGACGCCATCGTTGTCGCTGTCTCTCTGAGAGTCGGAACAGCCATTGGCATCAACAGCGTCCCCGTCAGCCGTGCCGGCACATTGGTCAGCGGCATCACTGACGCCGTCATTGTCGCTGTCTTTCTGAGAGTCGGAACAGCCATCGGCATCAACAGCTTCCCCATCAGGCGTGTCGGCACATTGGTCAACATCGTCGGCGACGCCGTCACCGTCTGCATCCGGTGGAGCGAGGGAAACCCCACCCGAGGCAACTATCCATATGTCGCTGCCCCCGAGGGTACCACCCCCGCGACGCTCCCAATAGGTATTCCCATCGCTAATAAAGACGATTCCGCTGTTGTCTTCGCCCCAGGCGGCATCACGGGTCCATGTCATTTTACTAACGACACCCGTATCCGACGTTCCCGTCAAAACCAAATCGCCCTTATCAGCAGCCGGTGTCCAACTTAATATCGAAATTTCTGTCGCCGACACTCTCGGATTACCCCAAATCTGCTCCAACGTATCAGTCTGGGTGCTTGTCCCAAAGCTAACATCCGGATACGTGGGATGACCTGTGACAGATATCTGCCAATCGGTTATCTCGGCAGCTAGGAGGTTCCCGTTCCCATTGTCATCTGCCGTGATCGTCCCAGAGACGGTCGCTTCAAACTCCCCTGGGTAATTGTTGATAGTGTATTGGACAGGTGCCGACTCGACTTGCATCGAGCCCATACCCAAGCCAACCACGACGGCCGCTACGAAGATGTTGGTGAAAGACTTCATTTTAAGTTCTCCTTCGGATGAGGTTAACGTTCGGGACAAAACTGAAGGCAGCGGCTTGCCGCTGCCTTCAAGCAAAAAAAGTACGGTTCAACGTGTTTCATTTCGGTAAAAAAGCATGCATCGACAGCGTTATCCGCCGGGCGAAATTACTAGATTGTGGAAGTTCCGTGACGCAACGAAAAGGCCGCTATCCCTCCACACGCAAGTAAGTATAGGAAAATCCGGATACGATTGCAAGAAAAAAAAGGCGCCACGGTGGATCGGCGATATTGTAATCTTTTTTTTTATGTCCGACGCGGATTGCGCATTTTTCCCAGTCCCTTTTCTTCTGCTGTAGCCGAAAAGTATCGCCAGTGCATAGATTGCACCTATCTGTCTCATCGAGCTGCTGAACTGGGGTGCCGATCCTAGCCGTCGGTCAGCCATTCGAGCGGGAATCGTTTCAAGACAATCCTTTCACGATACCGCTCCACCCCTCCCCCGCCCTCGTGCAGGCAGGCGATGTCGCCATTCGGCAGGGCCGTGAGACAGGAATAAGCCGAGGATCCGTCCTCGAGCAACTTTGCAACCGGCCAGGTCTCGCCTTCGTCGTAACTCAGCCGGACGGTCAATTTCCGGCGCCTGTACATATGTTTGTTGACGATTCTCGGGACGGTGTTGACAGGATTGCTGAACAGCAGACGACTTTGGTCACCGGCCTCCGGCCAGGAGTATCGAATAAGGCTGGACTGGCATACGGGTTCGATCAACTGCGGGTGAAACTGCAATGGTGACCAGAGAAGTCCGCCGTCGACACTATAGGAAACCCCTTTCTGATGCATCCCCTGCGGGTCATGATGGCGGCCGTGGAGCAGCAGTCGGCCATCGCTCAGTTCCGCAACCTGACACTCGTTGACGCCTTCGATGACCCCGCCATTTTGCCATGTTTGGCCATGGTCATCGCTGTACAAGATATGGCCACAGTAACCTTCCGGGTTGTCGGGGTAAGCGACGCTGTGGTTGCATGGAATGACGAGACGACCCGCGTTTGGCCCATGCTTCAATTGAATGCCGACGCCCGGACCGGTGGCATACCATCGCCATTCCGGATGCTTTGTCGCCTTGCCGATGTTGCTGGCCTTGGCCCAGGTACGCCCGTCGTCGGTGGAATGGGTGATGTACGGCTGGCGGGAAAACCTGGCAGTCCCCGCGATCACGGTCTCGTGGGGTTCGTCGATGTGATTCCACGTCCCGCCCAGCCAGATATCGCCGGTCGCCTCATCGACGACCGGGCAGGGATTGCCGCAGGTGTTACCGGCATCACCCCAGACCACCTGCTGTTCGCTCCACGAGTCGCCACCATCTACGGAGCGTTTGACCAATACATCGATGTCGTCGGTGTCGTTACCGGTGATTCTCCGGCCTTCACAGAACGCCAGCAACGTTTTTTGGGCAGTGACGATCAATGCCGGGATGCGGTAGGTGCAGTAGCCGTCCTGACCGCTGACAAAAACGTCGATTTCTTCGGGATATTTCATCGATCTGATACCCCGGCGCCGGGTTCACAATTCTGCTTCGGCTCATAATAAGATTGCATATGCACGTAATTATACATCAGCTCCCGGCCGATTTCGCCGCTAGGGTTCCCATCAGCTGCCCAATCGGAAATAGTGCAAAAAAAAAGAAAGCACGGAATCCGAAGACTCCGTGCTTTCTTGCATAAGGTAGACGCGTCAACCCGTCTTACGGATTGAGCTTTGCGTTGATGGCAGCGTCGATTTGCTCGGACACATTGCAGTTCTCCGGGTCGCAAATATTGGCGCTTACCAGGAGAGAATCGACGATGGTGGCGGCGGAGGTCTGCAGGTCAGCAACATTGGCCGGCGGGTTTTCGCCGAGAATCAGGCAGGCCAGATCGACGGCAGCACCAGCGACCTCGTCGCACGGTCTGCACGGGGCGTCGGCACCATCAGCACCAGCGGCGCCATCAGAACCAGCGGCGCCATCAGAACCAGCGGCGCCATCAGAACCAGCGGCGCCATCAGAACCAGCGGCGCCATCAGAACCTTGCTTGCCCTGCGGGCCCTGCGGGCCAGAACCGCCACCAGACGAGGCGATCCCAGCAAGGATTTCCGCGCTCGATGACACCACACCTCCCGTGGAGGTGGCAACCAAGAGGTTGTCAAAGCCAGTCAACGGCAGCTCCTGATTCCAGCCCCCGGAGTAGATATGAACCCCATCCCAACTGCGTGTTGCAAAAGAGCCCAAATCGGAAGCAAGTGCCGCCGAATACGACCACGCCTGTGACGGATCGCTGATCTGATAGACGTTCACGTTGATCGAATCGGCGGACAGATCGACGGTGGCGTCAAAGTGGTACCAGTTCGTTTTTGCGGCAGTGCCAATGCCCCACTTGATGCCGGCACCCTCTACCTGTGATTTGCCGGTTTTTAGGTACTCGTAACCTTGCTCGCTGGTCACGCCGCCCGCGAGCAGGTTGATGCCGCCACCGGCGATTGTCTCCAACTGGAGGTTCATATTCGCAGCTCCGCCACTGTTACCTCCGGCACGGATGTCGAAGCTTATGTGAATAACGTTTTCCTCGGACGAGGCGTCCACCGTTGTGCCCAAGGGGATGGTGCCGTTCCAACCGGAATCGACAGGAGGAATGCCGTGCCCACCGAGACCACCGGTCCCGCCTATTCCAGCATTTGGTTTCCACTCCAGCTCGCCCGGATTCCAGGGCACATTTGTCCAGACCTGCCCATCGGCCGCCGTCTGTCCCGCAACCTGACCCTCCGTGTAGCCGTTCTCGAAATTTTCGTTAATCAGGATGGTCACGGCCATGCTGGTCGTGGTCAGGAATGTGAATGCGAGCGTCAAAGCACCCAGTGTTGTGGTGAGTTTGCGTGCAAACATGATGATTGCTCCTCTGTTTTTTTTTCGGCCTCGGGGCCATCTGGTTTTTTCGATTGGTTTATCGCCTAACTTCGCGATTCTTGCGCGGACCCTATTCTCCCTTTCATCCGTATAATCTCGCCGGCATAAACAATTGCGTTCGAAATTGCAAGTATAAAAAATGGGGTTCACGTTTGCGCTGAGATTGTCTGCATTCGGCCAGGGCAAAAGGCACTGTTTATATCGACCAGGAAAAGGGCTTTAATCTTATAAGTCCATATATATATATCGTCTCAGCTTACATAGAAAACACCACTGTATTACCGATCCGGGTGCTGTGACGCTGTATGCGTCGGCCCGTTCTCGACGCATGACGACTATGGCGGCTGGAAGCCCGGCCATATCTGGCTGGGTATGGAAGGCGGGCGCCCGGTCGGTTCCACTTTTGTGCAGCGCTTTTCGTCGCCGCACGAGCTGGAATTTCTCAATGTCGAGATCACCTGCTGGGCAAACGCGCGGGACCTGGGGGCAGGGTCACGCTGGGTGTATCGCCGCCGCATCAGCCGGTGCGCTGGCAGAAGGCGACCGAAGGCGCGACGCACGATGGCCCGCTGCGGGTCGAGATTCCGGCACATGCCGTCAAGGATCTGCACGAGTTCGACGTCCACATCATGATGAACAGCATCAGCGGCGTTGAATACGGTGACAAGCCCTGTGCCGGTGTGAGCAATCTAAAAATCCTCGCACAGTGACATGGTCATGCGCCGTCGCGCTCTTACTGCCCCCTGAACCCCAAACTTTTTTTTGCCCAGGTCACGAATTATTGAGCAGACTCATAATACGATTGCACATGAACGTAGTTATGCATGAGCTGCCGCCCGATTTCGCCACCGGGGTTCGTATCGTCGGCCCAGTCCGAGACAGTCAGTTTCGCGGTCGTGCCATTGGCGCGGAACAGGTACCAGCGATAAGTGATCCACGCCAGGTGTTTTTTACCGTCGTAGGGCGCATGACTCGACCATGTGGGATTGGGGAAATGTTGTATGACGGTTCTTTCCGGGATCAGCGTCACATCATCCAGGCTGATCGAGACGACATGCTTCTCCTTATTCGACATGTCTTTGAAGTCGCTGCTCATCATGCGGAAGGTATAGAGTTTTCCGGGTTGCAGGTCGGTGATCTGCTGTGAAAACCGATTCGGTCGCGCGGCACTTCTGACGGTGACCAGTGCGTTATCGCCCGGCGCCCCGCCGTAGCGTGCCTGGAGGTGACCGAAGCCCGGACTGGCGACACCGCGGATGCTCTCCTTTTCGGCCGGATCCACTGTCCAGCCCTTCAGACCATCCACAAAGTCAGTGTTCGCAAGGTGCGGCAGGATATACGGCTCGCTGGTGGCCGGTTCAATATTGCCTTCGATCCCGTAATGACGAAAGAGGTGCGCCCCCCAGCGGACCGTTTCCTCGTCCGCGTAGCTCGAGTGATAGGTCATCAACCCGTAGGTGCCGAGGAAGGCCGGATCGGTGGCGACGGTGTTGAACTGCATGTCCAGATATTTTTTGTAGTTTACCCATGGGGTGGCATTCAGGAGATGGCCGCCGGCAAGCGTGAAGTACCCGAAGCACACGGCGATGTGTTCCAGGGACCCCGGGCAAAGTTCGCGATAATTTTCCGCATGCTCGACGAGCTCGTCGTGGAGAAATTCTCTCGCCGCCTGCTCGTCGTCATGGGTCGGCAGATATCGCTTCCAGGCGAGGACCGCACCCGTATCGCTGAGCGCCTGCACGAATTCCTGGCCTTCCGCGCCGCCATAGAGTTGGTTTACATACGCGCAAAATAACTGATTCGCGAACTCCGGGGTCGCATTTAGTTTTCGCACGGCGTCGGCAAATATGGCACAATTCGGTTCAGAGTTCATGAACTCGTCGGCCATCAGGCCATGAGTAAGCGGGTTGGTATATCCGGAAGTCACCGCAATGTGTTCGTACGCTTCTGCGTAATCCCGGATGTTCTCATTCTGGATGACACGGAGTACCGACCAGGCGGCGAACCATCGCCTGCCGCTCGGTTGCCACTTGAGGTAATCAGGCGAGTCAAGACGGTCGGGGCTGATGACAAAGGTGTTGACATTGTTAATGACATGTTCCTCGAAGTAACCGCCGACTTCCTGCGGGAACTCGTGATAGAGCAGCTCGGGTATGGCACGGACGACGAGTGCCTGCGGCGTGCCATCGATCCGAAGAAGATGTCGGCCCGCGGGGAGGTGTCGCATGACCTCGACCGGCTTCTCATTCGACTTTGAGACAGCCAGCGGTTGTTCGTCGTCATCGAGTGTGATGTTCGCGTTGCCGGAGAGGCGGAAGAAACACCAGCCGTCCCGCGGGTTCATGAACTCGATCTCGGCGACATCGCGAAGCGCCGGTGCCGCCGCGTCCATCAACTCGCAGGTCACGTTGTTGAGCCGTTTGATACGCTGCGTGCCGGCGGGCAGCAGGACGGCAACGGTCTCGGCTGCAACGATCTCGCGACCGTCGGCGTCCTTGAAGCAAGCGCGCACATCATAGGCGCCCCACGGCAGCCGGTCGCCGGCAACAGTCATTTCGATGGTCTTGGCAGGTGTGGGGCAGTTGCGGGTGATCACGACCTCGCCGGTCTTCCGAGATGTCAGGGTAATCACCAGGGTCCCGGTTTCAAGATGAGCTCTCGGGAGCAACATGTGCGCCCGGATGGTGGTTTCCCGGGGCTGTGCCTCTGAGACATGCTCCGGCCAGGCGTCGTCCACTTCGAGTGTCATCGCCTTGTAAACCCAGGTCAATTGTTCCCTGACCAGGACGAGCGACAAGATCATGCCGCTCTCGGCATCGGTCACGACGACCTTTGTCGTTTGGGGTTCGACCCGGATGGCACGGCGACCGTCGCTTGCGATCGCGAGCGCATCGATTTCCAGCGTCTCGAGCTGCAGCAGAATCGCTTCCTTCTCTGAAAAATTGAAGCGATTGGATTCCACAGTCGGCTTGTCGTCCGGCCCCAACCGGTGCACGTCAATCTTTACCGCCCGCGGCTTACCGGTCATGTTCGTGACCCGCATGTTGAGTACAGGCCATGGTTGTTCCTTGGTCGGCTCGAAAACAACGAAGCTCGGCTCGATGAGGAAGAAGTATTTACTGAAGTCCGCGTTCAGGCCCTGGAGAAAAACAAATTTTCCCGCATCATTAAACGCGCCGCGCACGGAAATCGAGGACAGCGTCTTGGTTGTGCCACGACACAGGTTGACACCCCACGTTGATCCGGACTCTGGTGTGATGCCGAGATTGTGGTAGGGCATCGCCAGCTCGACGGACCAGTAGCCTTCACCAATGTACGATCTACCCGCCCACTCACCGTTCCAGGCATCGTCCTCACCGGTGCCGCCCACGGATCGGGAGCAGTCGAAAGTCGCCCCGTACGCGGTCATGGCGAGTTGATAATAGTTCGATTCCGTGCGACCCGGGTCCAGCATAATCTCGATTCGGTCGTGCCCCCAGGGGAAATCGTCATGCACGTACGTACCCGGTTCCCCGACCGGCTTTTCTATGGCATCGGGGATCAGGCATTTCATGCCGATGTACAGGTACGAATCGTCGTAACAGACATATCCGTACGTCTGTGTGATCGCGAGATCGCGCGTGCGATAGATCTGAAAGTCGGTGATCTCCGCAGCTTGTTTCCAGCAAGGGTCATCTAGTTGACCGTCGATCTCGGGCGCGGTCTCGGCCCGCACGGCCTGAATCGTTCTGGGTGCCTCAGCAGCTGCGACGGTGCCGGCAGTCGCTACTGCAATAAAAACGAAGAAAACGGCAATGCGTCTGGTGAGTGTCATTGGTAACTCCTTCTTGTTAATCCTTGTTGAATTTATCGAGCTTCGGCTAAGTAACCGTTCGAGCTCTGTGCGCAACTGTCGAGCGTCAAGTCAGGCGAACAATTCCCACGGAAGCACAAGCTTCCCATCGTCACTCCTGGCCGCCTCTTCACCATTAATAGTAGCGATCAGCTTGCCATCCTCAGTCAATTCCAAATCCAGCAGCGACTGCCGTATTCTCAGATTCGAAAGCTTCGCCCAAGGCCAGGGCGAGTTGACATGAACTGTCAACGCGTCGTTGATCAGGCGAATACCGAAAACCCCTTCAACCACTGACGTCAGTGCATGCAGGTTGCTCGGGTAATTATTAAAGCGCCAGGGCAGGATCTCGCCGGTATCGCCGTCATTGGATTCACCGCGATAGCGGGGACCCAAACCGCCGTTCTCTCCATGTCGCCGAAACTGCTTGAACAATTGGCGGTGGCCTTCTTCATAACAGCCATGGGCGTAAAGACCGGCGGGAATCTGATTGGTCGGGTAGAAGTTGAAGCCGCTGTTACGCCCTTTCCAATTCATCGGGTCGAAATACGGACTGCTGCGCGCCAGGGAGAGCACCCCAAACTCGCTGACAAAGTCGGGATGATTGCACCATTCCGCCAGCTTTTCAGCCTGCGCTTTGGTGGCAACGCCACCCGGACGATGGACGGGATTGGCAAAAAGTCCGGTTATGAAGCCATCCTTGCCCACGTAATCGCTGCAGGAACCATCCGGCCGGAGGTCACAGAAGAACCCGAGGTCCTCGTTCCAAAGGTGCTTTTGAATCGCCGCATGCATCGCCTCGGCAAGCTGGCGATAGCGGTCACTGTGCTCACTGTTCTGCGCCAACCCTTCGATCTCCGAAAGGGCAAGCAGTCCGCCGTATACCGTCGCACTTGTGTCGCTGTAAAAAGCGCCGGCGCCGCCGCGAAAACGGGTCTGCGCTTCTGAAAGCGCCCCCAGGCCACTGGGTTTACCGGTTGGCGTCTCACCTTCGAACCGGCTGTGCTCGGCCGCATGTGGGATTAACCCGGTTTGCTTATCGCAAAACGACAGTTGCGCTTCAACAGCTTCCTCCAACCGCTGCAAGACGCTCTTTCCGCCGACATCCTCGTCGAGCAAAGCCAGATCGCCAGTGGCCAACAGGTATTTGTGCAGAAGGCCGCAAAACCAGGCCGTATCGCTGACATAATTTCCCAGTATGCTGTCGACGCCATGCCGAAGACCCGGGCTGATAAGGCCGGATTTGCGTGTCTCACGCAGCCAATACAGCATCATGTCGCGGGCCGGCAGCGGGTCGTGCCACAATTGAAGTGCTTCCTGCAATTGGTTGTCGGCGCTGGCAACGGGGCCGAGCTTCAAGGAAACATTGTTGGAAGGGCAGATTCCCGCCGGGCACTTGCCGATCGGGACATCAATGCGGTTCATCCGAAAGTTGGCCCAGGACCAGAGAAAGGTTTCGCAGAATGTTTCATCCGGCGCGTCCAGGCACGGCACTTCGTCGAGGTACTGCTTCCACCACGCTTCCGTTTCGGCCTCCAGCTTTTCCGGTGTTGCCAGCATTTCCGCAAGCCCGTCCCTGGCACATTGTAGTGTATCGCCGAACGCTCTGGCGAAATACGCAATGACCGGCTCCCCCTGACCATCCCGCTCGACAACTACCTGTGCCATTATGTTGGTGGCCCACGGTCCATCCTGACCAAGATTAATCGTCTCAGCGTCGCACGACGAACCGATGGCTTCCGGGTGCCCGCTTTTGTGGCTTTTCCACCACACCGTGCCGCTCGCGAGCTCGTAGTCGGCTTCAGTCGCCTGCATCAGGTTTCCCTGGAATGCCCGCAGCTCATGGTAAACAAACCAGCGACGGGACGTATTATTGTCGCCAGGGATCAGCTCGAGCTTGAAGAGATAACCGGGGCGCACCCGGGGAAGCAGCAGGGAGATATCAATGGTCAGGTCGTCAAACTCGTAACGCCAGATCTGTCGGTCCGGCTTGAAGTTCACGATCGAAGACCGTGCGCCCGATGACTCCCTTGCATACAGCAAGTATTTCCTGCCGGTATCGGCGTCGTACACCGCCGGCAGCAGATGCTGCTCGCCGCCTCTAACCCTGGCCCTTGGGTCCACTCCCGGCCCGTACCAAAGAGCTTCCGGGCCGAAACCGAAACAGACCACTTCACTCACACAGGGGCGATCGAGGTTGGCGAAAAGCTCGAGTTGCCCGTTGCCCCACATCGCCGGCAGCAGCGGTGTTGTCAGTTCATTGGGGGCGATACTGTAAGAGAGGCAGTCGTTGGTTCGGTTAGCCTTGTCCATTATTCCTCCATCGGATAATACGGGTGAACCTGGACAAAATTAAACATGAGCTGCTGCCCAATCGGGCCGCCCGGCTCCTGCTCATTTACCCAGTCTGAGATAGTCAGCTTCGCCGTGGTATCCTTTGCTCGAAAAATGAGGGAATAATAGTTCATCCAGAAGTTGGTTTTTTCTGAGAGCGGACTCACGCCAAATTGGTAGCGAAGAACCGGTGTGTAAGAACCATCGGGAATCATGTCAACGTTTTCCAGCTCGATGTTAACCGCGTGTTTTTCCTCCCGGGACATGTCCTCGAAATCGCCGCTGAACATGCGAAAGGCGTACAGGTTGCCCGGCTGCAAGCCCTTTATTTCCTGAGTCACGACGTTCGGTTGTTTGGCGCTTCTCTCCATGAGCAGGACGGTGTCACCTGTACCGGCGACGCGTTCCTGAAGGGCGCCGAAGCCCATGCGAATAACGGGACGTATGCTATCCTTTTCCGCCGGTTCCACCGACCAGCCGTCCATTGCATCAATGAAATCGCCGTTTGTCAGGTGCGGTGATTCATAGGGGGCATCGGTGAATCGCTCGGTCTTGCCTTCAATGCCATAATGACGGAAGAGTTGCGGCATCCAGCGGATGATTTCCTCGTCGGCGTAGCTGGAATGGTATGACATCAACCCCTTGGTCCCTAGAAACGCCGGATCGTTCGCGACAATGTTGAGCTGCATATCCAGGTACGTCTTGTAGTGGACCCATGGCCGCGACTGCATCATAGCCCTGGCCGGCGCTGAATAGTATCCGAAGCAGACGGTGATTTGCTCTAATGACCCCGGACAGAGCTCACGATACTGGCGTGCTTTCAGCACCAGTTCCTCGTGAAGGAACTTTCTCGCCGCGCGCTCGTTTGGTTGTGTGACCAAGTAGCGCTTCCAGGCAATTGACGAGCCTGTGTCAACGAACGCCTGCACCAGTTCTCGACCTTCCGGGGCACCGTATAGATGACTTGCGTAGGCGTAAAATTGTTTGTTCCTGAATTCGGGCAGCGCCACAATCCTGCGGAGCGCGTCAGTATAGATAGTGTTAATCGGCTCGGAGTTCAGGAACTCGTCGCCAATGGTGCCGCTGCAAAGCGGGTTGACGAATCCAGTGGTGCCGGATATGAACTCGACTATGTCCTCGACGTTCAGCGGCTTCGTGGCACGGAAGTGAGGAAGAAGGATGCAGTGAAAAAAACGCCGGCCCTCTGGCTGCCATTTCTGGAGAAGCGGATGTGTCACGTGATCCGCACCGATCGCGAATGTATTGACATGGGGAATAACAAATTGGTCGATAAAATCATTGGCCGGCATATTTATCTGCTCACTTGGGGCGCCGGTCAATTCATGGCTGAACAGTTCGGGTATCGAGCGTACGACGAGCTCTTCGGAGCCCCCGTCAATACGTAGTGAATGTCGGCCCGCCGGCAGGAGTCGCATGACCTCGACGGCCAGCGGTTGTTCCGCGTTATCGAGCGTCACGGCAGCATCACCGGAAACCCGAAACAGGCACCAGCCGTCCCGGGGATTCATGAACTCGATTTCAGACTGATCCCCAGGCCCAGGCTGGTTGGCACTCACCAGGTCGCAGGTCACATTATTGAGCCGACGGATGCGCTGTTTGCCGGTGGGCAGCACGACGGCGAGGATCTTCGATTCAGCCAGCTCACGACCACTTTCATCCGCGAACGCTGCCCGCACATCATAAGCGTCCCAAGGCAGTTGTCCGCTGCGGATCGTCATCTCGGTTGTCTTGGCTGGTGCGTGGAACGCTTCCGTTATCACGACTTCACCAGTGCTTCGGGATGTGAGGGACACCGCCAGAGCGCCTTTTTCACGATGCTGCTTCGGAAGATCGATGTGAACTTCAACGGAAATATCGACGTCCTTTGCCGGTGAGACCAACTCCGGCCAGGCGTCGTCCACCGACAGGCGCATCGCCTTGTACATCCAGGTCAACTGCTTTCTGACAACGGAGAGTGCCAGGATTGTACCGGTTTCGGGATCGGTCACCACGATTTTTTTTGTCCTGGGCTCGAACCGGGTTGAGCTGAGCCCCGCTTCCACCATTCCCAGCGGATCGATTTCGAGCACCTCCAGTGGGAGCAGAACCGATTGTTCTTTGGAAAAGGTGGAGACATTGGATTCCACCGTCATTTCCCCATTCTCCGCGGCACTGTGCACGTCAATTCTCACCTTACGCTGCTTGCCGGTCATGTTCGTGAGCCGCATATTGAGCACAGGCTCGGGCGCTTCCGGCGTGGGCTCGTAGACCACAACGCCCGGATCGATCCCAAAGAAGTATTTCCCAAAGTCTACATCAAGGTCTTCGAGAACCGCGAATTTTTCAGACACGTTGAAGTCGCCATCGACTCCGATCGATGAAAAAATCTCACCGGCCCCATCTTCCCGGCACAGGTTGATTCCCCAGGTTGATCCGACCTCGGGGGTTATCCCGAGATTGTGATAGGGCACGGCCAGCTCGGCAGACCAGTAGCC
>Ga0209402_10000215_pt1 | contig 72895 bp, 74 predicted proteins | sample ArcticOcean_MG_C_3_FD_187437 | JGI IMG/M metagenome (GOLD analysis project Ga0209402, IMG submission 187437) | Marine microbial communities from western Arctic Ocean - ArcticOcean_MG_CB8_126 (SPAdes) (version 2) | ecosystem: Environmental > Aquatic > Marine > Oceanic | place: Arctic Ocean... | reverse complement strand
ATGCGGTACACCGTAGATTCACCGACCGATAAACTCTCGTGGTCGGTGATCCAAGTGGCCAGTTGCCAGCTACTCCACTCTGGAGACTCCCTAGCCGCCGCCAATACTGCGGCCTCTTCCGGTAGGCTAAGCCTGTTCCAGGGTATCCGGGTACTTTGAACAGAGCAATTCTGCTTTCCTTGCCGTTCTCGGGCCCGCCACCGGTAATAGGTGCTCTTGGGCACTTGCAGCTGGGCAAGTAGCTTCCGTTTGCACCACTGGGCCTGTTCCACCCGAGTGAGGACTTCCGACCTCTCATCCGAGCTCATCTGCCGGTGCCCTCTTCGAAGGTCGGGATGGCTGTTTTTTTGAAGCGGTGGACCTCCAGGGAAAGGTCGGCCACTAGTTGCTTCAGGTCGCTATTCTCCCGCTTGAGGTGGTCGATCTCCTGACGGGTGGCATCTCTCACTGTGTCCCGGGTGAGGCGCTCTTTACCCGCTTCCATGAATTCCTTGGTCCAGGAATAAAAAACGCCCGGTTTGATTCCCTCCCTCCGACAGAGGTCACTGACGCTCACCTCCCGACGGAACCCTTCCAGAACGATGCGGATCTTGTCTTCCGGGGCGTACTTCCTACGGGTTTTGCTCCGGACCTGCCGGATGAAAGTCTTGGTCTCTTGAGTTAGGGTCTCTGCAGCTTGGGCTTGGTCGGTCTTGTTCTCTAGCACTTCGGGCTCCTTTCTCGATGCAGTAAATATACGCCCCGCACCAGGAGTCCAAACCCACCGCCACCCTCATGTTTTTCTCCCCTTAAATGTGTCCCATTATCGCTGAACGCCTACACCTAAACCTCGCGCAAAACACGGCCATCGACGCGCGTATAAAAACCGACATCACCCACCGGCAATACTGTGGGCTGGCGGCGGCGGAATACCTCAGCTATCTGCTTGCAGACACTGGGCGTTGGGACGCTTGGCTGACGGCTAATCCGGACGACAGCGACCCTTCAGGTTCCACTTTCACCGAAGTCTTGGACGTTTGTGGTAGAAACATCACCATTTCCGCCGTGCAACAGCCCGTCCAACCACCGGGGGACGTCAACGACGGATTGGAAAGCCCGACCGTCATCCCAGCCCTTGCGGCCTATAACAAGAGGGTGCTTCAGGCACGCAAGACAGTGTCGGACTCCAATCCCACGGGCGGGGATTCGGTCGAATACACGGTCAAGATCGCCAATCATGACGACAAGAAAAACAGCCTCAAAGAGATAACAGACACCCTTCCTCCCGGATTCACCTACGACTGCAGCGCATCCGCAGACCAATTGACTCTGCCGGGCGAATCAGCCCAGGACATCATTCCGGACGATCGGGATGACGCGGATTTTTGTAGTGAGAGCGACGGTTTCGAGATTACCTGGGACATACCAGGTAATCCCGATCTTCTTGCTGGTGAGGTTGTTACCCTGACCTTCAACGCCGTTACCAGTTCGGATTTCGGTACCTATTGCAACGGAGTTGAAGCCACGCCGGATGGGTTTGATAACCGCAGCGGAGCAACCGCGCTCGTGCAGATCGGCTCCACTCCCGGTCTTTGCCCTGACCAGGCTGCGGTGGTGACCAAGGAGTGGAAATCTATCGTTCTGACTGCGACTGATACGAGCACGTCTCCCCGAACTTACACGTTCGATGTTAATTTCGAGATCTCATTGGCTAACATCGGGAGCGAAGACCTCGAGGTCACTGAGCTGATGGATCTTTTACCGCAGGGCTTCGAGTTTGGGGCCATGGACTTCTCGGGTGACATCACCGAATCACCTTGGAAGGTACAGACTCAGAATAAGGTTAGCCGTGAAGAGGTAACCTGGCGGTTCAATCCGAACATCATGCTGGCCTCGGGTACCACAAAAACCGTCAAATTCTCGACCACGGCAATCCTTACCAGAGGAGATTATCGGAGCGACGTCCTGGCGGACTTTGCCGGTGGTTCATTCCCGCGAGACAAGTACACCTGGCCAACGGCCTTGATCGAGGTGCGCGACGTATTCAATGTCTCGGCTTCCGATAGCGAAGGAGGCTCGGTCAGTGGCCTAAACGTAATCGTCTCCGACGAGGCAGGCGAGGTCAATACTTGGAGCCTGGAATAACTCCTACCCGGTAACGCCTGACCGGTTCTATTGCGCCAGCCCCGCTTCGCTCCTGGTGAAAGCCAACCCCTGAGACCGCATCATGGATGTGGTGTTACTCCTGGCAATCGCCCTCAAAAAGTTGGAAACGATACCCGTATTCTTCCGGACCTCTTTTGGCGGCGCCGGTAGAGAAACGGACGATGTCTCATCCAGTAGGCCCCACAGCGGCGGCAGGCTGCTGCGGGTGACCACTCCCTTGGGCGCGATCAGGTAATGGAAGTCGGCGATGGCCATGAATCTGGGGTCGTGGAACTTGGTGCTAAATGTGGCGATGCGGTTGTGGAAAGCCTCTTCCTTGCCAACCACCCGGCGGTAGTCGGCCAATGCCTGTTTGAAGGCGGGTACCTCCCGCCAGGCGTCGGGTCTGGTGTCTTTGGCGAAACTCATCGCCTGACTCAAAGTCTCTTTGGTCAGGTCCGTCCGGCTAGTTACCGTGCCCTCTCTGCCTTGCAGCTCAGTGAGATCGCCAGCAGTGTGATCGTCCCGAAAAAAGTCCGATCTGCTGGACTTCACCTCAACGATATAGAAGGTGTTCTGCGGCCCCACCGCCGCCAAGTCCACTATGCGCCCTCCCGGCCCTTCCAGCTTGACCTCAAGCCCGATCACGCGGCAACCCGCCTCCCGGTAAAGCCACTCCCAAGCGGCCATCTTCAGGTCATAGGTCAGCGCGGTCTCATTGCCCCGTTTGAACGGGCCTCGAGCAGCAACCGATTCCACCATCAACACATCCCATCACACACTATTTCTACCCGGCCTCAGCCGTTCAGGGGGTCATAGCAATGATGCAGTCGAGCCTGGCGATTTTCAACGTGCTGCTGTCTTTTTACAAGGCCCTCACTGTTTATTCCCACACTGGCACCTAAGTTTCACGCCAGGAACATCGTGTTAATATATCGGCCTGTCTAAACCAGTGAAGGAAAGGTGCTACTGATGGCCATTGCCGCTATATTCGAGCTACCAGATTTCAGCCAAGAACAATACGCAAAAACTCTCACCGGTCTCGAAGCCGCCGGGCTCGGTTCACCGGACGGCCGTATCAGTCATGTGGCGGCCGCGATGGATAAAGGCCTGTTCATCGTTGACCTTTGGCAGTCCGAAGAGGCGTTGGGTAAATTCGCGGAAACGCTGACACCGATCATCATCGGAGCTGGGGGCACGCCCGCTGAACCCCGAATCTTCCAGGTACATAACACGATCTAAACCTGAGATAGGCCGGCCCAGCAGCGGCTTAGGTTTTATCCATGAAATTTGGGTACTTCAGCCAACTCCAAATGCCAAAACCTTGGCGGGACGACGGGGAAATCCTGCTGTACAAAGAGGCGATGGCCCAGGCCGGTGACACGACCCAAGACGAGGTCATGAGGGCCTTGGACCTCTTCGGGAAAAAGGTTCTCCCCAAGTTTCAATAAGACATTCGGTCTGGTACAGCGCAGACCAGCCACACTGACCGAGGTTTTGCCTTTAACCGCGTTCCTGCAGCCGGCGGACCATCTTTCTCATTTGCACTTCTTCGGGTTGGTCTTGGCACACGAGAGTAAAACTCACCTCGTCCAACAAGCCTCCGTAGCGCTCCACAAACTTGTCAGCGATCTCGTCGTATTCGCCGGACACACTGAAGGCGTCCAACATCTCGTCGCTGACCATCTCGCCCATCTCCGCCCACTGTCCCTTCAAAGACATCTCATGGAGTACTTGACCGATCTCCAGGAAACCGTGAGTCTCCAACACCGGGAAGTAGCTCCTTGTAGAGGAATAGAACGCGATGCGCTTGCGTACCTCTGCCTGCATGGCGCGAATGCTGGAACGGTCCGGCCCGGTGATGATGAACCCTCCGCCGGTGACCTTTACGGAATTACCGTCACGACCGGCCTTATGGGCCCCTTTTTCCAAGTTGGGCCGAACTACTTGCCTCACGTATTCCGGTGATGTGAGACTGTGGAGCATCAGCCCGTCCGAAACCTCGCCTGCCACCTGACAGTTGTAGGCGTTAACGGCGGCGGTGAAGACCTCGGGGAACGGGTATTCGCTGGGGCCGGGGTCAAAGAACGGCGTCATCAACGAGAAGTTGTAGCTCTCGCCGTGGTACTCCAGTTTCTCGCCCGACTGCCAAGCGTGCCAGATGGCTTTCAGAGACTGGATATACTCCCTCAGCCGGGGGCCGGGGGCTTCCCAATCGGTGGAGAAACGGCGCTGGATATGTCCTTTGACCTGTGTCCCCAGGCCCAGCCGAAACCGGCCTTTGGACAGTTCTTGCAGGTCGCGGGCCAGGTAGGCCGTGATCATCGGTGAGCGTGGGAAGGCGATGGCCACCCGTGTTTCCAGAATGGTCCGGTGAGTTGAGGTAGCGGCCAGAGCTAATGGCAGGAACGAGTCATGGGCGGTCTCATTGCTGGACATGGCGTCGTAGCCCATATTCTCGGCCCAAGCAGCCTCGGCGGCCACTGAAGCCAGATCATTGGTCGCAAGCCGGTAGGTGACGCGCATGGCTACTCCTGCCCAGCGCTTTCCCCGGGACTTTCATAATTGGAGAAGACTGCGTCAGACTTCGCCGCCATGACAAAGTCGTTGCGGTGCAGGTTCTTGATCTTGTGGGTCCACCAGGTCACCTGGACCCGGCCCCACTCGGTGATCAGGCGCGGATGGTGCCCTTGATCTTCGGCCAATTCTCCCAAATGGTTAGTGAAGTCCATGGCTGTCCGAAAATCTTTGAACTTGAAGACTCGGTCCAACTTGGGGATGCCATTCTCATGGGTCAGTTCCCACTCGGGAAGCTCAGGTTTCAGCTCAGCCACCTCTTCGTCGGTAACGCTGGGGGAATCCCGGCGGCAGGCTTCGCATTTTTCGTTATTCAGTCCGGTCATATTGGCACCTCTGCTTGGGCGTTAGAGACTGATTCACCTTTGTGTTGGAAAATTTTAGCATAGGGTCGGGCCAGTTATTCCTTGAGCGCTGCCCCGCGCGGGTTTATAGTCTGTATAGCATGGCAGATTTCAGCAGATACACCGTTTCCATAGATTACGACCGGCGCCTGTACAAGCAGGACATCGCCGGGTCGACGGCGCACGCCAAGATGCTGGCCAAACAGGGCATCATCTCCCAAGATGACGCCGACCAGATCACCGAGGGTCTGAAGACGATAGAAGGCGAGATCAGGGAAGAGACGTTCCCATGGGACCCGGCCCTGGAAGACCTGCACATGAACATCGAAAGCCGCCTGCACCAACTCATCGGCGCGGCGGCCGGCAGACTGCACACCGCGCGGTCCCGGAACGACCAGGTGGCCGTAGATCTGCGGCTGTATGCCAAAGAGACCATCCTGGACTTGGTGCGCGGCCTCCGAGGCGTGCAGCAGGCCCTGGTTGAGCTGGCCGGACGCTACGAGAACGTGGTGATGCCCGGCTATACCCACCTGCAACGGGCGCAACCGGTGCTGTTCGCCCACCACATGCTGGCCTACTTCGAGATGTTCCAACGGGACATTGGCCGGTTCCAGGACTGCCACCGGCGCACCGACGTCATGCCCCTGGGCAGCGGCGCTCTGGCCGGGGTGGCCTACCAGACCGACCGGGATTTCTTGGCCGCTGAACTGGGCTTCAGCCAAATCAGCGCCAATAGCATGGACGCTGTCTCGGACCGAGATTTCGTGGTCGAATTCCTGGCCGCATCCTCTGTTTGCATGATGCACTTCTCAAGAATGTCCGAGGAACTGGTCATCTGGTCCAGCGGCGAGTTCGGGTTCATCCGGCTGTCCGACGACTTCACCACCGGCAGCAGCATAATGCCCCAGAAAAGAAACCCAGACTTTGCCGAACTGGCCCGGGGCAAGACCGGCCGGGTTTACGGCGACCTGATGGGCCTGCTGACCACGCTCAAAGGTCTGCCGCTGACCTACAACCGGGACCTGCAGGAGGACAAGGAGGGCTTCTTTGACGCCGCCGATACCCTCACCACGACGTTGGACGTCTACCAAGCCATGCTCCCAGGCATGAAACTGAACGAAGAACGGGTCTCCAGCCTGGCCGGCGAGAGCCAGATGCTGGCCACTGATCTGGCAGACTACTTGGTAGTAAAGGGCATGCCGTTTCGCGAGGCCCACGGAATCATGAGAGCTCTTTCAAAGTACTGCGACGAGGAGGGCATAAGCCTCAGGCAAGTGTCATTGAACGAGTACCAAAAGTTGTCAGACCTTTTCCAAGAAGACGTCTATGACATCACAGCCGAGTCGTCCGCGGCCGCCCGGGATAATCCGGGAGGCACTGCGCCGGAGCGAGTGGCTGCTGCTTTAACCGAAGCGAAAAAAATACTGGAGGTTGCCGGACATGGTTTCTGAGGCCAGGGTGCTCATTGCCCCATCGGTGTTGTCCGCTGACTTTGCCGACCTTGGCCGCCAGGTGCGGGCGGTTACCGACGCCGGGGCCGACCTGATCCACGTGGATGTCATGGACGGGGTATTCGTGCCTGCCATATCCTTTGGCGAGGTGGTGGTGGACGCCATCCGGGCCAATACCGACGTTCCGCTGAACATCCACCTGATGATTCAGGAGCCCGAGAACCTGCTTGCTACATTCGCCAAAGTGGAATCCGACCAGATTTTGGTCCACGCCGAGGCCTGCGGGCACCTGCACCGGACCGTCTCCCGGGTAAAAGCCATGGGTAATCAGGTTGGAGTGGCCATCAATCCCGGCACGCCCATCAGCGCAGTAGAAGATGTCCTGCCGCTTTTAGACATGGTGATGATCATGTCGGTGAACCCCGGCGCGTCGGGGCAATCGTTCATCCCCCAGAGCCTGGACAAGATTCGCCGCCTCAAGAGTCTCATCAACCAGGCAGGCTGCAGCGCCCAGATCGAAGTCGACGGCGGTATCAAGGCCGACCAGACGGCCCAGGACTCGGTAAAAGCCGGCGCAACCATCCTCGTGGCCGGTTCAGCCATCTTCAACGACCGCGAAAGCATCCCCGACGCTATGAAGGGCATGCGCGGCTGCATATTGGGCTGAGCCGTCAGGCTTTCAGCTGTCATCGGTCAGCTTTTTTAGAAATCAAAAAGGCCCCGGATATTAATCCGGGGCCTTTTGTGTTTCAGCGTCTTTTTGACCGCTTACAGCGCGGCGAAGACTTTCTGGACCTTCTTGGACTTATGCAGGGAGCGCAGGCAGCGAGTGCAGATCTTTACCTTGACTGGCTTGCCATCACGCACCAGCGTTTGCTTGTGGACGTTGGCGAAGAACTTGGTCTTGGTGTGGCGGTTGGAGTGGCTGACGTTGTTACCAGTCATCCCATCTTTTAAGCAGAGCTGACAGCGCATCTTTGTTGTCCCGTTTACTGCTATCCAGGCTCATGGCCGGACAGCACAATATCTCATTTTTATTCGTTTGAACGACTTTCAGATTAACACATCCCCCACGCTCGAACAACCGGCGCAGCCGGGGTTCCTTGGATCGGCCGGCGAGTCACAGCCCAGCGTGGTTTCGTGAGAGTCGATAGAAGTGTATTATCCAGTCTGAAAATCATGCCTATTAGTGGAGGAACCCATGAGAGTCATTAGAATCGCCGAGATCGAAGTCGAACCCATCGCCACCGCCACTCCCATCCCCGGCTGGACCGGCGGCGACGTCAAGCGCACCAGGCAGCCCATACTCCCCGAGGGCGCCAGCAAGACTTTCAACAGCAGTATCGTCAACTTCGAAAAAGGCTGCAGCACCGGCTGGCACACCCACAAGAGCGACCAGATGCTGGTGGTCACCGCCGGCATCGGCATGGTAGCGGACGAGAGCCACGAGCAGGAGATCACGGTGGGCGACGTGGTCCACGTCTTACAGGGCGAGAACCACTGGCACGGCGCTACTGCCAACTCCTACATGTCCCACATAACCATCACCGCCGCTGAGTAGTTCACACCGGCACAGGAAATTAGCGTGGGGACCATCATCGTAGGCGCGGGTTTGAAACCCGCCCTGTTTAGGGTCTGCCAATTTCGACGTCACCAGGCTACTCGCTGAAGAGTGACCAGTCTTACTCCGTTTATGATGGTGGCGTAACAAAATGGGCGGGTTAGAAACCCGCGCCTACACAGTTTTTCCTGGCTAGGACCGTCTAACCAACGATCTTGCTGCCTTAATTCCCATTCGGAAGAGGGGCCGCAGTAGTACCCGCCTAGTCCTGCAGATCAGGTGCGCTTTTCCATTCTGGCTGGGGTGTTTCTCGGCCCACCTGGGGGACGTACTCAGACGTCTCGATTATCGTCTGTTTGTGGATGTAGCGCGGGCAGTTACGGTAGGACTCGGTGATTTTTACCCGAACGATGAACTGGGCTTCATGGTACTCAGCCAACAGCGGGTCGTTGTCGTCGATGGACGCCTCGCCCTGAAGCCGGAGCCTGGTCTGGCCCTGAAAATCGATGAACAGGATGCCAACGTTGGAATTCTGTAGCACGTTGCCCATCGATTGATACTTACCGTTGCCGTCGTAGTTGGGAAAAGCGATGGTGCTGTCGTCGACAACTCGAACGAACCCCTGATCGCCGCCCTTATAAGAGCAAGTTGGCAGGCCCCGGTCATCGCACGTAGCCAGGAAAAACATATTGGCACCCTCGATGAACGCCCGCTCATCGGGACCTAGAGTCTCGGTCGCCCTTGCGGCCAAACGCTCGGCCAGCTTCTTTGTCCCGAACTTCTCCTGGAGTTGGATATTGCCCGGGTGATAATCGTGGACTTTCATTACTATTCTCCAGCCGGCTAATCGTCTCGGCGGCGGTATATCTCTACTGTGGCGTTCTCGATGACCGACCCTCGTATGGGTGGGTGAGGTTTCTTTACCCGCACCGAGACGGCGTCCACCGGGAAATCGGAAAATACGCGGTCTACGATCGACTGGGCGGCCGCCTCCAACAAGTTACGGGGCTCGCCTTCCATGACATCTCGTACGGCACGGTAGATGTGGGCGTAGCTGATAGTGTCTTCCAGCCGATCGGACGCGCCGGCCGGCTTGAGGTCCATCTCAACAGCAAGGTCAACCAGATACTCTTGGCCCAGCATCCGTTCCTCCGGGTTAACGCCGTGGAATCCATAGAAGCGCATGCCTTCCAGGACTATCCGGTCTGTCTTTGGAAATTCTTCTTTCAAAATCGATCAGCCTCAGAGAAGGCGGTTAGCTCCCACGAGCTGCGATGGCGTCGGCAAAGGCCAACAGGTTCTGGGCGCGTTTAACCACTGGCACGTCAACCATGCGGCCGTCCATGGCCAGAGACCCGCGTCCTTCCGCTTCGGCTTTGTCCCAGGCTTCCATTATCTTGCGGGCGTAGGCGATTTCTTCTTCGGAAGGGCTGAAGACCTCGTTGATTATGTCAAGTTGGGCAGGGTGAATGGCGTGCTTACCGGTGTACCCCATCTGTCTGGCCTTCTGCGCGTCGGCCCGCAGCGCATCGGGGTCTTGGAATAGCACGAATGGCGAGTCCAAAGAAGCCACATTTGCCGCCCTGGCCGCCACCGGGACCAACGAGCGAGGCACCTGGACTTCTTCACCGTTATCCGAGCGTTCGATGCCCATATCGTTGGTGAAATCCTCGGCACCGAAAGACAAGGAAATCACCCGCGAAGACGAAGTTGCGATGTCGCGGGCGTCAACCAGGGCGCTGGCGGTCTCGACCCAGGCACTGATCTTGGTAGAGCCGGGCTCCACTCCAGCCATCGGCTCGATGGCATGCAGCATCCGGTCAACGTCCTTTATGTTCCACTTAGACTCGACCTTGCCCAGGCTGATGCCGTAGAGGTCTGGCGAAACCAGCGCCTCCAGTTCCGAGCGGGTCAGCCCAGTGTCCAGGGAGTTGACCCGGACCATGACCCTTTGCCCTTCTTGGCGCAAGGCGGGCACCCATTTCTTGGCCATGTCCCTGGCGGTTGTTTTCTCGCCGGCGGGCACCGAGTCCTCAAGGTCAACCATGACCACATCGGCCTTGAACGACTTGGCCCGTTCCAGCATGTTCTCCCGGTTACCGGGAACGAATATAAAGCTTCGGTAGATTTCCATGTTTAGTTATTTTTCCTGTTTGCTGCGGATATACCTGCAGCCTTTTAATCTTGGATTGGCCGACCCTATTCCATATCTCCCCAGGTCGGGCCCCACTTGGCGTCCACCTTTAGTGTCACGTCCAGGTCCATTGCGGCGGGCATCTCGTCGAAGACCAGGGCTTTCAGGGCCTCCATCTCTTCTTGAGGCATCTCAAAGACCAGTTCGTCATGCACCTGCAACAGCATCTTGGTGCGCAGACCCTCTTCGTCCAATCGGTTCTGCACCCGGATCATGGCCAGCTTCATGATGTCGGCCGCGGTGCCTTGGATCGGCATGTTGATGGCCATGCGCTCCGCCCCGCCCCGGACGTTGAAGTTGGAACTGTTGATGTCCGGTAGATAACGCCGGCGCCCTAGCAGCGTCTCAACATACTGCTCCGCCCGGGCTTTGACCTTCACCTGCTCCAGGTACTCGTTGATACCGGGGTATTTGTTGAAATAGGCCTCGATGAACGAAGCCCCCTGCTCCCGGCTGAAGCCCGTCTGTTGGGAGATACCGTGGGCGGACAGGCCGTAGATCACTCCAAAATTCAGTACCTTGGCGATGCGCCGTTGCTCAGAGTTGACCTCGTTCAGCGGGACATCGAACATCAATGAAGCCGTGGAAGAATGGATGTCCTCGCCCCTCCGAAAAGCCTCGAGCAGGCCGGGGTCTTGGGAGATGTGGGCCAGCACCCGCAGCTCGATCTGGGAGTAGTCGGCGGAGAACAACAGCCAGTCGGGCGCGCCGTCGGCCATGAACGCCCTTCTCACCTGGCGTCCCATCTCGGTGCGGATCGGTATGTTTTGCAGATTTGGGTCGCTGCTGGACATACGCCCCGTGGCCGAACCTGTCTGGTTATAGCTGGTGTGCACCCGGCCCGTCGCGGGGTTGACCATGTCCGGCAGGGCGTCCACATAGGTCGATTTCAGCTTGGAGACCTGGCGGTAATCCAGTATCTGGTCCACCACCGGGTGCAGGCCTTTCAGGTTTTCTAGGGAGTTGGCGTCGGTTGAATACCCGGTCTTGGTGCGCTTGGTCTTGGGCAGGCCGATCTCATTGAACAGCAGGTCGCTCAGTTGCTGTGGCGAGTTGATGTTCACCGTGTGGCCGATGGACTTGTAGAGCTCCTCTTCCGTCGAGAACATCTGCTCTCTCAGGTCTTCGGACATCTCCCGAAGCGCAGCGGCGTCCAGCTTGATGCCGTGACGTTGCATGGTCACCAGCACCGGGACCAGAGGCATCTCCATGTCGGTCATCAGTGAACTTAGCCCTTCCCTGACGATCGGTTCTTCAAAGGCCAGACGCAGACGGGCGGTCATATCGGCGTCGGCGGCGGCGTAGGGCGCAGCGCGTTGGATATCCACATGATCGAAGGAGATCTGCTTGCGGCCGGTGCCGATCAATTCGGTTATGGGGGTCATTTCCTGGCCCAAGACATCCAGCGCCAGGTTCTTGAGACCCAGTTGACCTCGGCTCAGGAGATGCGCAGCAACCATGGTATCGAAATCGACTCCCTGGCATTCGATGCCGTGGCTGGCCAATATCGTCATATCGTAATTGGCATTGTGGGCGCACTTACTGATGTCCGGGGACTCGAACAACGGACGCACCGCCGCCAGGACTTCTTCCATCGGGAGTTGCTCTCCCTCTTGGTGGCCCACCGGCACGTACCAGGCCACGGACGGTGCGGTGGAGAAACTCAGTCCCACCAACCCAGCCTGTACTGCGTCGAGTCCAGTGGTCTCGGTATCAAAGGAGAAGCTACCGGCGTCATTCAATGCAGCCAGCATCTTGTCCAACTGCTCTCTGGTCTGCACCACGGTGTAATCAGCGCCTTCGCCGGGGGCCTGCACGGGAGTCGTCGCGGAATCGGATGACTGGGCGGATGCGGTCTCCGGTATGCGGGGGATAACGGTGAAAAACTCAAGCTCGGTCATCAGTTTGACCACTGCGTCCCGGTCAAACTCGCCGAACTTGGCATTTTCCAGGTCCAGCTCCACCGGGCTTTCCCGGTCGATGGTCATCAGGTCACGGTTGAAAAAGGCGCGGTCCTTGAACTCTTCTAGGGATGCTTTCACGCTGGGACGGGTCACCTCTTCGATGTGCTCGTAGATACCTTCCAGGTTCTGGTAGTCATTGAGCAATGCGATGGCGGTCTTTTCGCCTACTTTTGGAACACCGGGAATATTATCCGAAGTGTCGCCCAACAGCGCCTTGAAGTCGGTCTGCTGCGCGGCGGTGAGGCCCGAGTAACGGTCCATCAACCCTGCTTCGTCGTAAACGCGGCGGTCCTGGATGCTAGAAGCCAGATCAACCCTGACCCTGGGTGAGATCAACTGGAATGTGTCACGGTCGCCGGTGAGAATCACCGAGTTCAGTCCCATCTTATCTGCCTGGGCTGAAAGCGTACCGATGACATCGTCAGCTTCCCAGCCTTCAAGTTCATAGACCGCCACCCCGAAGGCTTCCATGAGTTGCTTCACGCGGCCGAATTGGGGGCGCAGTTCCTCGGGCGTGGCCTCCCGTTGGGCCTTGTAGGCGGGAAACTGTATGTGGCGGAAAGTCGGCGCTGACACATCGAAGGCGATGGCGCAATGGGTGGGGTTCCATTCGTTGAGCGCCCGCAAAAACACGTTGGCGAAACCGTAGACACCCGTCACGTCTTCTCCGGTGGCGTTCACGGTCAGATGCCGTTGGGTGGAGATGGCCCGGAACGAACGGTGCACCATCGCGTGGCCGTCCATAATCATCAGCAATGGTTCACGCTCTTCGGCGGCGGCCGGCGCAGCCGGTTCAACCTGTGTCGTAGGGGCCTCTAACTGGTCATCACCGAACATTGGAATAGTGTGGGCTTGTTCATCCGCCATAACGGCACCTCAGGGTGGTCGCTGTGAGCCTTTGAAACCATCGGCTCAAGTGGCCGCATTATACAGTAGCCAAACGTGGCTCGCGCCCTTGGTCGGCGTCAGTGGCGGCGTTTATTGGCACCTGTAGATGCCACTAGATAACGCACCATGTTAAAATACATCCACGATATCGTAGTCAGCCACACCGCCAGCCACACTGGCTGACCTGGAACGAACACTTGCCTCTTTACGAATACCGCTGCGGCGACTGCCAGCAGATAACCTCTGTGCTGGTCCGCACTCCGACCACCGACGTTCAGCCGACCTGTGAGCATTGCCAGAGTGCGAATGTGGCGAAGCTGATCTCTAAATTCTCCTTCCGCGCGTCCTGGGGCGACAGCCTCAACTGGGCGCCAAACCGGGAGACGACCAGCGACGTCGACGAGAGGAGCGGCGCCAGCATCGACAAATACATGGGCCGGATCAAGAAAGAGATGGGCGGGCAGACCTCGCCCGAATTCGCCCGCGAACGGCGGGATATCAAGGATTCTTAGCTGACGGCGCTAACAGCCCATGGCCGCCGCTAGTCAACTGCCCAGAAACAACTCCCCAGAAACAGCTTCCCGGAGACAGCTTCCATGCCAATATATGAATACCGCTGTCAGGCCTGTGCCGAGGTCTCCTCTTTCTTCCTGAGGTCCATCAGCAGCCAGATAGAGCCGGTCTGCTCCCACTGCCAGAGCGAGGATATGGAGCGGCGCATGTCGTCATTTGCCATGGGCAAAACAGTGTCTTCCGTCCACGAGAATTTCTCCTCCGGCAGCGAACACCGTTCGCCCGACTTCTACAAAGACCCCCGCAACATCGGACGGGGCGTTGAAGCTGCTTTCACCAAACAGGGTATGCCGATGCCCCAGTCCGTCCGGGACAACATCGACGCCGCCCGCTCCGGGGAGACCCCCAAGGGCTTGGACCTTTGACCAGCGCAGGCCAAAGCCACTATCAGGTGATCTACCACTGTCTGGAGGCCGCTTCCAGGTTCGTCCCTCCGGTCCTATCGCCTGCCCCGGCCTTGCAGAGCCTGCGGGAGATGATCCCATCCATGCCCGCTGCAGCCGCCATGGCCGAGACCGACGACGGCCCGCCTACATCAGCTCAACAAGCCCTGGAACTGGCGGATACCGCCGCCCGGCTGCTGACCCATCTGGATGAGAAATCGCCCGCCAATCCCCTGGGCTGGGAGACTGTGTCAGGGGTGATCCGAATCCTGGACGACCTGGCCGTGCAGCTTGGCTCGACCGTCCGTAGGGAAAAGGCCGACCTGATTCGCGGCCTCTACGTGATAATCGACCCCGAGGTAACCGGGGGACGCGACCCCCTCGATATCGCCCGGGCTTCAATCCAGGGCGGGGCGCGGATGCTGCAGCTAAGGGACAAACTCCGCGACAAGGGCGAATCCCTGCCACTGGCCATCAGCCTACAGAAACTCTGCGCGGAGTCGGGCGTGTCGTTGATCGTGAATGACCATGCCGACATCGCTGCCATCGTTGGCGCAGCCGGACTGCACGTGGGGCAGACCGACCTGCCGGTTGACCAAGCCCGTCGGGTGCTTGCTCCTGGTCAGATCTTGGGCCGGTCCAATAGTGACGTTGAGCAATTGATCGATTCGGAGCAGTTGGGCGCTGACCATGTGGCCTTCGGTGCAGTTTTCCAGACCAACACAACCGGCAAGGGACTAGGCCGCCCACCCAGGGGGGTAGAACAATTGCGTATCGCCAGGGATAACGCCAAGACTCCGCTGGTGGCCATCGGCGGGATCAACGCAGACAACGTCGCGTCTGTCGTTGAAGCTGGCGCGGATGCTATCTGCCTCACTGCCGCCGTGGCGTCGGCGCCGGAGCCAGAAGCCGCAGCGGCCAGATTGGTGAAATTAATCGAAGAAGCCGGGGGACGTATTTAATGCCATCGCGTTATAGCGCAGACTTGAACCTGATCGGTACCGCCGTCATCGAGGAGCTCACCGAACGGAACCGCGACCGCGAGCAGGCCCTATCGGTCTCCAGAGAGGTGATTCGGTTCTCGGCCAACGCCATCCGGGCCGTGCACCGTGGGGCATTCGATGACGCCCGGGAGTTGATCGGAAAGGGCGATGCCAGACTCAGAGAGGCCGACCGCATCCGTGAAACCAGCCCTTCGATATTCAATGCAGGCTTCATGAATGACGCTCGCAAGGAGTTCACCGAGGCCAACGTCACTCTGGCGGTCATCTCCGGCGCTGACATCCCATCTATCAGCGACTTGAGAGTGGATGCCGCAGCCTACATCAACGGCATGGCCGAGGTGATCGGAGAACTGCGCCGTTACATCCTTGACGCCCTGCGCCGCGACGCGGTGGACGGCTGCCCCGAGTTCATGGACATCATGGACGAGATGTATGGTGTGCTGGTGACCATCGACTTTCCCGAGGGCGTAACCAGCGGCCTAAGGCACAATACCGACGCCATGCGCGGCGTGTTGGAGCGGACCCGAGGCGACCTTACCATGGCCCTAAGGCAGCACTCGCTGGAGGCCCGGCTGGCAGAGTGGGAGAACAACCGCACCAGCGCTTAGCGGCCACACACCCCATAAGTGGCATTGACATACCTCCGGGCCGTAATTACGATTCTTCAGACTCGTTGGCCCGTCATACGCTTGATTCACCCAAGGGGAGCGGAACGATGCTTTCAAATACGAACCCAACAGCAACACCGGAAGCCCTGGAGGATTTTTACCGTGATTTAGAAGGGTTCGCCCTGGCCCCTCTTTGGAATGTCCAAGAGGAGGCCCTGGTAAAAGAGCCCACCAGCAAGGCGTCTCCCTATATCTGGCGCTGGAAAGACCTTGAACCTCGGGCGTTGCGGGCTGGAGAGCTCATCGGCACTGCAGACGCTGAGCGCCGGGTGCTGATGCTCCTCAACCCATCGATCAAAGACCGCATCGCCACCACCAACAGCCTATTCTCGGGCCTACAGATCGTCATGCCCGGAGAGGCGGCCCGGGCCCACCGGCATACGCCCTCGGCCCTACGTTTCATCATCAACAGTGACGGCGGTTACACCACGGTCAACGGCGACCGCATACCCATGTACCCCGGAGACCTGATACTGACGCCCAACTGGACCTGGCACGACCACGGCAACGAGTCGGGCGACCCCATAATCTGGTTGGACGGCCTGGACATACCCCTGGTCCACCTCCTGGAAGCGGTATTCTTTGAGCCGTATCCGGAGGATGTCCAACCGGTCACTCAGCCCATCGATTCAACCACCAACAAGTACGGTGTAGGCACTCTCCGTCCCGTTTGGGAAGACCCCTCCACCGAGGCCTATTCGCCGCTGATGCGCTATCCGTGGGAGCAGACCTGGGCCGCGCTGCAAAGACTGGCCCCTGAAGTGGACGGCAGCCCCTTCGACGGCGTAATCATGGAATACACCAACCCGAACACTGGCGGCCCCGTCATGCCGACGATCGCCTGCCACATCCAGATGTTGCGGCCAGGCGAGAGGACCAAGGCCCACCGCCACACCAACGGCACCATCTACCACGTTGTGCAGGGCCAGGGCCATTCGGTAGTCCACGACCAGAAGATGGAATGGGAACCCAAAGACGTGTTCTGCGTGCCCGGCTGGACCTATCACGAGCACGTCAACGCATCCGACACCGAGCCGGCAGTCCTGTTTAGTTTCACGGACACACCGGTGCTGAAATCGCTTAGCCTGCTCCGGGAGCAGGCCCACCCCCAAGACCACCAGTAACGAGGCCGGGATATCGCCCGCCCTTAAATTTCCGGAGACGACCAGATGCCCCAGATGAAAATCAGCTTCCTCGGCACGGGTTCCGGCACATCGACCAACCGTGCCCATACCGCCATGGTCTACGAATGTGACGACGGTACCCGGCTGTTGATCGACACCAGCTCTGGCAATTCGGTGGCCAAGAACGCCTCTGAACTGGGGATGGCAGTCGCCGACTTCAATACGGTTTTACTCTCCCACCACCATCCAGACCATCTGTCCGGCCTGATTTTCATCCAGTTCGTGCGGGCCCTGGAACGGCAGGACGCACCGGCTCTGGACGTCTACCTCACCGAAGAATCTCTGGAGTGGGCGCAGAAACTTTGTGATTCCAGCCACCTGAACGTGGCCTCGGTCGACCAAGAAGGGGCTAATAACTCCGACGGACGCCAGGTGATGCGCTGGCACATCGTGGACCCGGGACAGCAGATCAGCCTCGGACCAACCACCACCGCCTCCTGTTTCCCCGCCGACCACATATCCGGCGCGGTGGGCTGGCGAGTGGACTCGGGCGGCATGTCGGTAGTCTTCTCCGGAGACACGAGGTTCAACCCCGCGTTGGTTGAGGCTTCCAAGGGCGCACGCTTGCTGATTCACGAAGCATTCCGTACTGACGAGGAAAGCGATTACGCCTACCTCCACGGCCATTCAACAGCCGGGGATGCCGGCCGGGCCGCCGCTCAGGCTGGGGTAACAGAGCTGGTCCTCACCCACCTAGACTCAGGCTTCAACGCCGACCCTCAGCCGTTGCTAGACGATTCCAAGAAACACTTCAACGGGCCAACCAGCGTCGCCGCGGACCTGCATCAGATCACCGTCAGCAGTTAGCAGCAGCGGTCATCCGCCCTTTCAGAACCTCTTGACCCACCAACGCCAGATTCGGAGACAGATTAATGCCCGATATTAAGATCAGCTTTCTTGGCACGGGGTCAGGCACGTCGACCACCGATGCCCATACGGCCCTCGTCTACGACTGTGACGACGGCACCCGGCTATTGATCGACACCAGCTCCGGAAACTCGGTGGCCCGCAGTTCTACGGCATTGGGGATCGCCCCCGATAGTTTCGACATCGTCCTGCTGTCCCACCACCACTACGATCACATGTCCGGCCTGATATCGGTCCAGCAGGTCCGAGGGTTGGCCCGGCAAGACGCTCCGCCCCTGGACGTGTATCTACCTGAGGAAACACTAGAATGGGCCATCCGGCTGTGCGCCAGTAACGTAAACAGACTTGATGCAGACCAAGAAGGCGTGACGAATGCCGCCGGACGCCAGGTGATGCGCTGGAATGTCGTTGAACCTGGGAAAGAGATTACCCTTGGCCCCAACACCACAGCGTCTTGCTTCACCGCCGAGCACATATCGGGCGCCGTCGGTTGGCGTGTGGATTCCAGCGGTGTGGCGGTGGTCTTCTCCGGAGACACCCAGTTCAATCCTGCATTGGTTGAGGCGTCCAAGGGCGTACGGCTTCTGATTCACGAGGCCTTCCGGACCGACGAAGAGAAAGAGCACGCCAATGGCCGAGGTCACTCTTCATCAGGCGACGCCGGACGCGCCGCCGCCCAGGCTGGCGTTGCGGAACTGATCCTAACGCACCTAGACTCGCCGTTCAGCGCAGACCCGCAACCGCTGATAACCGACGCCCAGAAACACTTCGACGGCCCGGTAAGCGCAGCCAGTGACCTTCTGCAAATTACCGTCAGCAGCTAGTCTCCTCCCAGCAGAAAAAGACCCCCCGTCTATCTACACCACCAGATGGCCGAATCCCCTGCGTCTAGAGCGGTAGCAACTCACCTTGAGATTGTGTGGCATGTTTTATACTGTCATTGATTAAAGACCGGCATCGTGCGCCAGATCCCAGGTGCGCCGTGATCCCTGTGAATAACCCAGTGGAGGCCTCCCATGAAGTTCCTGGCCATGACATTGATTCCCTACGCTCCGGACCCTGTAACCGGGGTCCAGCAATCCACCACCGACCGGCTGCGTTCGGTCGTCGACACCGCGGTCTTAGTCGAAGAATTGGGGTTCGACGGATACGGCGTCGGAGAACGGCACGAACGGCCTTTCCTTTCATCGTCCCCACCGGTCATTCTCAGCCACATCGCCGCCCGGACATCGGCCATCAGGCTGTTCACGACGGTCACTACGCTGAGCCTGCTGGACCCCGTACGGGCCTACGAAGACTATGCCACGCTGGACCACCTCAGTGATGGCCGCCTGGACCTGATGATCGGCAAGGGCAACGGCACAGCCCAGGCCGAGCTATTCCATGTGACAACCGACGACCAGTGGGAGCGCAACCGGGAGGGGTACGAGCTATTTCGCCGTCTGTGGCGAGAGGACAAAGTGACCTGGTCCGGGCGATTCCGGCCGTCTTTGGATGAAGCTGAGACCTGGCCTCGGCCTTTGCAGCAGCCGGTGCGCATCTGGCACGGCAGCGCCACCAGCGAGGCGTCGGTTGAGTTGGCTGCCAAGTGGGGCGACCCGCTGTTCTCCGCGAACGTCACCAACCCCATCGAACCCTATGCCGAGCTGGTCCGCTATTACCGCGAGCGTTGGGCAGCCCACGGACGCGACCCCAAAGATGCCTTGGTCGGGGCTGGCACCGCCGGGTATTACTGCGCCAAAGATTCGCAAGACGCCATCAAGACCTACAGACCCGCTTTCGATGCACGGAGAGATGCGTTCCGCCGGCAGGGCTTACCGGTTGTGTTCGAGACCCTGGAAGATGCCATCGAACGCAGCTCGGCTTTGATCGGCAGCCCGCAGCAGATCGTTGACAAGGTGCTCCGCTACCACGAGCAGATGGGACACGAAGTCCTAGCGCTCAACTCAGACGGCGCCGGGCTCACCTCAGCCGAACACCGAGCATCACTGGAGTTGTTTCAGAGTGACGTCGCGCCGGCATTACGCAGTGCGGTCCCGAGCCGGCCGTTAGCTGCCGTTAGCTGACCAGGCCATGCTGACTTGTTTGGTTTCAGACGCTTAGGCCTCTACCACGAAGCCTTGAGCAGCGGCTCGCAAACTTTGAACAACAAAGCCGGTCCTCCGCTATAATCTCGCGAGGCGATGTCTGGCCCCGACGAACGGGCCGGTCCGATAATCAACACATCAAGGAGCGCAATTATGGAGATAGAGAACAAGTTGAAAGCCATGGGGCTAGAACTGCCGACACCCGGCACTCCCCCGGCCGGACGCGCCGGGGCCGTGAAGGTCGGAAACCTGCTATTCGTCGGCGGGCACACGCCCGGAGCCGATTTCCGCGGCAAGCTCGGCGCTGAAATCACCGTAGAACAGGGTTACGAGGGCGCCAAACAGGCCATGCTCGCCTGCTTGGCCGATGTTAAAGCCGTGATCGGTGACCTCGACAAGGTTAAGCAGGTGGCCAAGCTGCTGTGCATGGTCAACTGCCTTCCTGATTTCGGGCAACAGCCGGCGGTTGCCAACGGAGCGACAGACCTGCTCAGCGAGCTGTACGGCGACGCCGGAGCACATGCCCGGTCGGCCGTGGGTATGGGCTCATTGCCCAATCAAGCGTGCATCGAGATCGAGATGATCATCGAGGTCGCAGACTAACCTATAACCTTCAGGAGCGCGCCTGGTCTTTTGTTCTAAAGCCTACGCAACTTGGGAACCAAAACGGCCAACAGTAGGACCAGGACGATACCCGTCACGCCGACGATGTATGAGGCTCGCGGCGCGCTCCAAACTCCGGCCATGCCCCCAAAGACATACTGCCCAAGGCCAAGGCGTAAATCGCCAGCGACCGCAGGCTCATAACTCGGCCCCGGTACTCCGGCTTAGCGTTACCCAGCAAAGCTGCGAGTATGAAAACCTGTGTAGAGCCAGATCCCGCTCCGGTTACCGACACGATCACCGACCCCACCCGGCGCGGCGAATGCTCCAGGGCCGAACGAAAAGAGCAAGAACCTCAGTTGGGCTGAATCGGTGCTCACCCTCCAGCCAGGCACAAACTCCATACACCTGCCTGCGAATACGTCAACCGCTTTACGAAAATATGGCCATTTGGCCTACAATCATGTGACTATTCGGTAATTACTTGACGGAATCGTTTATGTGATAATTTTCACAGAAGGAAGGGAAACCCAGAAAAAGGAGACGGACTGATGAAAACACTCAAGCGGCATCTCTGGCTCGGAGCGCTCGCGCTGGGCATAATCTTCGTAGCACTAGGGGCCATGTTCATGGTGACGGGTCTTAACGCCAAGACCATGATTTCTGACGAGCTGATCGCGCAGGACATCTACCTGGGCAAGGATGCCGTGGTCTTCGGCGGAACGCCGGGAGACCGGGTCGAAAACGGCTCCACGGCTGAGATCGAAGCCAAGATCATTGCTCTACACACCGATGGCAAGTACGGCATCTACTCCAGCCTTGAGCGGGACGACCCCCACCGGGCCGACATCATCAAAGGTCTGGCTCTACGGAACAGCTTGAACATGGCCGTCATGGGCTACGGGGTAGCGAACCTAGCCATCGGCACCGGCGCGCTGATCGCCCTGATGGGCACGGGAACAGTGGCCTTCCTGGCCCCGGTACTCTACCTCACCATGGCCAAAGAGGAAGAGGACGAAAAGGGTACGGTTAATACGGGAGCCCCGGCTCCCCACGCCGCCTGAGCAAGCCACCTCTCCCTGAGCAGCCCCGCCGGGAGCAGCCCCGCCGGCAATAAGAAGCCCCGCCCTTCTACGGAAGGGCGGGGCTTCTATTATTTCCCCAACTGTCAGCAGCCCATAGCGCGGGCTTCCGGTCTCACCTACAGTTACCTCGGCAACCGGCCCCCTTACCATCAGATGTCCCACAGATGTCCCAAATCTGACACTGAGCCGGCGCCAAAGGAGCGGCTGCTGTGCTAGCGAACGCCCAGACCTGCGCAGTCCTTGGCCTCGATGGGTTCGTGGTCCAGGTGGAAGTTGATATCTCTCCCGGCTTACCCGCCTTCAACATCGTGGGACTCCCCGATACCGCTGTCCAAGAAGCAAAAGAACGGGTACGCGCCGCGTTGCGTAACAGCGGTTGCGAATTCCCGCTCCGGCGTATAACCGTGAATCTGGCACCAGCCGACCTGAAGAAAGAAGGCCCGGCCTATGACCTCCCCATCGCTGTCTGCATGCTGCTCAGCTCGGGCCAGATCGATACCGTTCCCGCCGGGGCCGTCTTCTTAGGAGAGCTCTCGCTGGAAGGGGGTCTGCGCCATACCAAGGGCATCTTGGCCATGGTTTCGGTGGCCAGAGATCAGGGGTATACCTCTGTTTTTGTTCCCAAGGCAGATGCCCAAGAGGCGTCTCTTGTGGAGGACATTCAGGTCTATCCTGTTTCCAGCTTGAGGCAACTGATAGAGCATCTGAGGTGCGAAAGCGAGATCCAGCCGCTGGACGACGATGTCTGGCAGACCATTGACGACACTACCGGCCATTACGAGATGGACTTGGCCAGCGTCAGGGGGCAGGAGCATGCCAAACGCGCTCTGGAGGTCGCCGCCGCGGGGTTCCATAACCTGATCTTCAACGGCCCGCCAGGCAGCGGAAAGACCCTGCTTGCCAGGTGCCTGCCGTCGATTCTCCCCCGCATGGCCCAGCAAGAAGCCTTGGAAGTCACCAAGATCTACAGCGTAAACGGTGCCCTGCCGGCCGATAACCCACTCGTGTTGCAGCGGCCGTTCCGGTCGCCTCACTACACCATCTCCAACGCCGGCCTGGTCGGCGGCGGGCGTACGCTCCGGCCTGGTGAGATCACCATGAGCCACCGTGGAGTACTGTTCTTGGACGAACTCCCGGAGTTTAATCACACAGCCTTGGAGTCGCTGCGCCAGCCACTGGAAGATAAAGTTGTGACCATCAGCCGGGTTAGCGGCAGCGTCACCTACCCGGCCAGCTTCATGCTGGTGGCCGCCATGAATCCGTGTCCCTGTGGGTATTTCACTCATCCCACCAAAGAATGCACTTGTTCACCATCCACCGTGGCCCGGTATCAGAAGCGCATCAGCGGGCCATTGCTAGACCGCGTCGATGTTTTCGTCGAGGTGCCGCCGGTGGAATACGAGAAATTGATAGACGACCAGCCAGCTGAGGATTCCAGCCAGCCCCGGCTGAGGGTTGAAGTAGCCCGGGATATCCAGAGGGAGCGGTTCAAAGAATCCGGTTTCTTCTGCAACTCCGAGATGGGGCCGGCCGAAGTGTGGAAGTTCTGTCAGCTGGACGATGGCGCCAAAGGCCTTCTGCAGACGGCCACGCAACGGCTCAATCTATCGGCTAGGGCGTTTCACCGAATATTGAAGGTCTCACGGACGATCGCCGACCTGGAAGGCACGGAAGGAATCAATATCGCCCATCTAGCGGAGGCGCTGCAGTACCGTCCCAGGACAGCAGCCAGCTGACACCGGTCACGAAAAACGTGTTAGATGCCGAGGCTGCTGGGCTTGAAGGCGCGGTCCAACGCTGCGTCCAATTCGCACCGCTCCCAGGGCTTGGTGATGCAATACTCAACGCCCAGCTTCCGCGCATTCTCTTCGGTGTCCAAGGCGTTCATGACCGTAACCAACGCCATCGGAATATCAGCAAGCTCTGGGTCGCGTTTTAGTCGCGTTATCAGGTCAAGTCCGTTCATCACAGGCATATAAACATCGACGAATATGATGTCCGGTTTTTGTTCAGCGACGATTTTCATCGCGATCTCGCCATTGTCGGCTGCCAATACCTGGTAGCCTCTATCTTCAAGCTCTTCCAGCAATAGTTGCTTGATATCTTCTTCGTCTTCGACTACAAGCGCCTTGAGCATCTGGGGGCCTCCATGACATTTACTCTATTATCAAGTTAGCAATCCCCGCGTTAAGTTCAACTCTCCAGGCGTGAAATCGGCCTAAATAAGACACCTAGCCGTTTATAAAACACCCCGATCAGAAAAACACCCCGACCTTGAGGTGAAGGGCAGGGTGTTTTTCTGATCGCCGCTAGGCACCTAGTGTTCCTCGAACGGACTAGAGGTTCATTGCATTCAGTCCGATCCGGGAGATATCCTCATCAGCTTGGCCGCTGGGATAACCACCTACGCCTATTCCGCCCAGTATGACGCCGCCTTTCATGATCACCAGGCCACCCTGGCCGAAGGTCATCATCGGGTCGCCCAGGTCAGCTATGTTCCGGCCGCCGCTGTGCAGGCGCTCGGCGTGGGCCACGGAGTCCATTCCCATGACGGCCGATGTATAAGCCTTGCGCTGGGCGTGCCGGCGGCTGAATATGCGCAGATTGTCCATCTTGGCATAGGCTTCCAGGTTCCCGGCTGCGTCGACTATACACATGGCTATGGGCTCGTTGGGTTTCTTCATAGCCTCGTCCATCATGGCCTTCATCGCCGCATGGACCTGTGCCGCTTTTAGTCCTTCTGCCATTTTTGATTCTCCTAACACACAGATTGTTAAGGGCTAACACCCTTGAATGGGAGGATTATACAGACAACACCCGCATGCAACACCCGCATGTCCTCGAATCGACCCCAGCGCTAACACAACCCTGGAACGCAACCCTCGAGCAAGTACGGATGGAATTATGATTTACACCGGTGTTTCGCCCTTGCCACGGGTAATCAGGGGCGACTATGATAATGGACGTGGAAGAGAACAAAGTTAAATACCCTCTAGGCGCAGCCGTCAACATCGAAGCTCTGACGTTCGGCGAACCGGGACAACGGACGTTCCGCTTGGATGCCACCGCTGGCGCCGCTGCCTGTTCCATCTGGATGGAGAAGGAGCAACTGCTCCAACTAGGCGTCTACCTCAGAGACATGGTGGGCCGCCTCTCCCAGGAAGAGAGGGACAAAACGAGCGATCTCCGGGAGGAGAGTTGGTCCGGCGCCGAATTGAACATCGACTTCAAAGCTGGTCAGATGCTGCTCAGCTATGACCAGGACAGCAACGCTTTCTACCTTCAGGCCTTTGAACGGGAGTCTGATGACCCCGAAGCCCGGCCCGACGATGCCGCCGCCGAGATTGAATCAGTAGGATTTTGGATCACCACCGCCCGGGCTGGCTCCCTTGGTGAAGAGGCCTTAGCTATCTGCGCGGCAGGAAGACCGACGTGTTTCCTCTGCGGACAGCCCATCAGCCCCGATGGCCACGCCTGCCCAAGAGCCAGTGCGCATACCGTACTGGAAGCCGGCTAACCCAGCACCTATTCAGCTGCTTCGACCCTTGCACTTTTGAGTTAAGTTCTGATTTGAGTTCCGACTTAAATTCCGGTCTTGATCCCGAGTCGAATCCAGAGTCGAATTCTGGGCCGACTGCCACTGATATTATCCGCCACGGCGAGATAGTCTCCTATCAGTTGACCCCGCTCGGTTCCAACTACACGTTCACAGTCAAGATCGAATTCGAAGGTGGCGAGGGCCTTGCCATCTACAAACCCAAGGAAGGCGAAGCGCCCCTTTGGGATTTCCCCAGCGGCACCCTCTACAAACGGGAATACGCCGCCTATCTACTGAGCGAGATCCTCGGCTGGGAACTGATTCCATTCACCATCATCCGGGACGGCCCTTACGGGATAGGCTCGGTGCAACAATTCGTCGAACACGACCCCAAGCAGAATTACTACACCCTGGAAGAAGGGTGCGCCGACCAACTACGCACCATTGCCTGTTTCGACTTGGTCGCAAATAGCACCGACCGCAAGGCCAACCATCTTCTGATGGGAGAAGGCGGCAAGATCTGGAGCATCGACCACGGGCTGACGTTTCACTCGGAGATGAAGGTCCGCACTGTTATCTGGGACTTCGGTGGCGAGCCGATACCCGATGAGCTGCTGAATTCGTTGACCCAGCTACGGGAACGGCTGGATTCCCTGGTTGGAACCCTGCCCAGTCTCATCAAAGAATTGGTGACCCTGCTGCCGTCAGAAGAAGTGAACGCCTTGAAGCGTAGGATGGACTGGGTCTTGGAAGAGAGGGTCTTCCCCGGTCTCCCCGGACGGAACCGCCGCCGCCGAGGCTAATACCACACCCACGCCCCGAACCCTAACCTGACCGCATCACCTGAGATGATCTATGGGATGGTCTAGATGAACGTTAAGTCCATCAGCGCAGTCACCCTGGCCGTCTCCGACATGGCCCGGTCCGTGGATTTCTACCGGAGTAAAGTAGGCATGGAGATGCTCTACGGCGGCGATTCGGCATCCTTCACCAGCTTTAGGATCGGTGACGGGTTCCTGAACCTCATCTTGGACGGCCGACGAGACGAGAAGGTAACGCCGGTCTGGTGGGGCCGCCTGGTCTTCCACGTTGACGATGTCGATGCTCTCCACGCCCGTCTGGTACAGGCCGGTCTCACGCCATCGACCGAGCCTGCCGATGCGTCGTGGGGCGAACGCTACTTCCACATAGAAGACCCCGACTCCCACGAACTTTCTTTCGCCAAACCTCTCTTAGCCCCTCTCTCCCACACAACTCCCTCTAGTCCAAAAGCCCGGCACTTCGAAGTCGATTCGCGCCTGCGAATATCCTAACTGATAATCAATATTTAGCTCGATATAAGCAATACACATGGGGTTCCTTCCTTGCATGGGTGCGAACGCCCGTGGTTTCGGGAGTTAGTCGCGGCCGCAACATCGAAGAATGTCCTGATTAAAATTGACAGTGTTATGTCAGCTCAGCCTTGATATCATTTTTCAGATTTGCAATGATTGTTTAAAGGATTTAGTTGAAGTTATTCGATATATTTTACAGAATCCATTTATTATAATCTTATAATAATCCTTATTCGTAAATTTCGTGTTACCGTAATTCAACCGAAGTTATTGACAGAACAGATGCCTTAGCTTCTAAATCAAAGGCTGGGAACCCAGATTATCGCTGGAGTCCCCATCTACCCCACCCGGTATGCCAAATTAGCGTTTCGGGATTTCGTAGAATAGGAGAGTCCAACGTGCCGAATTCTGGTTCCAATCGAAAATACATCCGTTTTTAGCCTCAGGCGTTAATCCTGTTGTTCACGGTCGTGTTGGTGGCTTGCGGTTCTTCCGCAACAGCTACTCCAACAACATCAGGCACCGCAGTGCCTCAGGCTACCGAGGCTGCCCCAAATAGTGTTCCGGCTCGCACCATTAATATGGGTCAGAAGGAAACCGGCATCTTTGAAGCCCATCCGAGCTTGAGCTCCAGCCCCAGGATTCAGTTCACCAGCAGCTCGGTTGGTGAGGGCCTGATCACAACCGCTCCTGATTTTTCCGCCTCCCCGATGCTCGCCAAATCCTGGAGCGTCTCTGACGACTTCCTGACCTGGACCTGGAAGTTCCAGGAGGGCGTCCAATTCCACAAGGGATATGGAGAAATGACCGCCGAGGACGTTCTCTATTCCTACATTCAGTGGAACGCTGGAGCCCTTCACGCCCGTTCCGGCCTCATGGGTGAGTACTTTGGTGGTGAAGACGGCGATTTCGGCGGCCGCGAAGGCGCGTCTGTTGAGATTGTTGACGACCACACCATGGTAGTAAACACCGGATTGCCCTGGGTGCCCGCGCAGGTCTTTGAGTTCATGCGCAACGGCGGCGGCTCTAGTTCATGGGTCGTCAGCCAGAAACAGTCAGAAGAAATAGGTATCGAAGCGGCAAGCAAAGACATCGCCGCCACCGGTCCCTGGCAGATCGAAGACCACGCCAGCGGCGAGTTCTGGAAGATGAGTGCGGTGGAAGACCACTGGCGCCAAACTCCTTACTTCGCCGAACTGATCTACTGGTCGATCCCTGAAGAGTCTGCCCGTGTTGCCGGTTTCCAGACTGGTCAACTAGACAGCTTCGACATGGCATTCGACTCTCTACCCACGGTGGAAGCTGTGGAAGGAGCCAAAGTCCTCGGATTCCCCAACGCCGGTCAGGCCGGTCTGAACTTCTATGGTCAGACCTACGGTCTGGACAAAGACGGCAATGAGTACGAGTTCTACAACCCCGACCAGCCTTGGGTCTCCTCCGATGCGGACACCGAGTCCCAGGCATGGGCCGACGCAGTCATGGTACGAAAAGCCATGAACATTGCCATCGACCGCCAAGCGATCGTTGACGAACTGCTGTCCGGATTCGGCGCCGTACAATCCGTACGGGACTGGATGGGCCACGACGCCCGTGCCAATCCTGACTGGAAATACGATTTCGATCCGGTTCTGGCCAAGCAGATGCTGGACGACGCTGGCTACCCAGACGGTTTCGAGATCACTCTGAGCCCGGCCATACGCGGTGCAGCCGCCGAGGTCGAGGCCTGTGAAGCGGTCGCCCAGTACTGGGAAGACATCGGTATCGACGTCAAGTTCCAGAACATCCCCTACGCTACCATCCGGCCTGAGTTGATTACCCGGAAGTACCAGGGAGTCACCTGCCACACCGTCGGTGTACGCTTGTCTCCCATCATCGGAGCTTCCAACTACCAGACTAAGTCAACCTTCAGTTACGGGTCTCATCACCCGTGGATCGAAGAGCATGTCGGTGCCACCTAAGTGGAAGTAGACCCCGTAAAGATTCAAGAAGGCGAGCGGGAGATCTACGACTGGATCTTCGACAACTCATTCGCAGCCTCGCTCTACGTCCATGACGGCATCTGGCCGGTGGGTGCGCGTCTCGATACCGATTTCGGCCCGGTCGATTTCAGTGAAATCCGGACCACGGTTGGACTCGAGTACGCCAAGCATCGGTAGGATACCGACCAACCCTAGCTAACAAAAAGGCCCCCTCCAGAATCTGGAGGGGGCCTTTTTTGTATCGCCTGATCAGGAGTTTGTTGGGCTAATACAGGTCCTTGATGAAATGGTGGACGGTTACCTGACTGCGCGATGGCGGTCCGTATGGTTCCGCTTTCTCTAAGATGTAACCGTAGTTCTGATACATCAACAGCGCTGGTTTGAGGATATCAACGGTGGAAAGGCCGATCCGCAGGTAGCCCTTGCTGCGACAGAACTCCTCGGTGGTGTCCAGTAACTGGCGGCCGACTCCCTGCCGGCGCACGGCAGATGAGACGCTCATTCTACGCAGCTCGGCTTCCTCTTCCAGTTCTCTGGGCTGGATACCGACGATTCCAACGATGCCAGCTGAAGGGCTGCTTGATTCCGCCACCCAGAAGTTGCTGCGGGGGCCTGACTGGTAATGAGCCGGGATATCGGCCATGTCGTCTTTCAGAGCATGATCAACGTAGCGGCGCACCCCTTCTTCGGCATCCCCGGCGAACTCCATCAGCCCACTGGCGAACAACTCTCGCACCTGGGCTAGGTCGCCCAAGACGAAATCCCTAATGTTGATCACAGGCTGGCCGCTCATGAGTTCCGGTTAGGTGTTGATCAAGAAATTGATCACGTCGCCGTCTTTGACTTCATAGGTCTTGCCCTCGGAGCGTAAGACACCCTCTTTGCGCCCCTGGGCCAGACTGCCGCAACGTATCAGGTCGTCGTAGGAGATCACTTCAGCGCGGATGAACCCACGGGTGAAATCGGTGTGTATGGTCCCGGCGGCCATCTGGGCCTCGATTCCGGTGGGTACCGGCCAGGCGCGGACCTCGTCTTCGCCGACGGTCAGGAACGACACCAGTCCCACAGTGCTGTAACAGACCTGCTTGACCCGTTCAACGGCCGGTTCGTCCAGACCCATGGCCTCCCGGAACTCGTCCGCTTCTTCAGCTTCCATAGCCGCCAGGTCTTCTTCCAGCTTGGCGCAGAGGCCAACCTCGCCCAACCCATTGGCAACATCGCCCGAGACACCCACTCCTTCCAGAGTTGGCGTTGGCTCGGACTCGCCGGTGTTGAAGGCGATCATAACCGGCTTGGCGGTCAGCAATTGGAAATCCACCAGGGCGGCGGTCTCTGACACTGTGAGCGTTTGAGATTTCACGGGAATCCCCGCTTCAAGGGAGGCCTTCACTTTCTGGACCGTTTCCAATTGCGGAATCATGGCAGGTCGCTCGGCCGGCTTGGCCTTCTTGAGACCGTCACTAAGGCGGGCTTCGGCCCCTTCCAGGGCTTGTAGGTCTGCCAGGGCCAATTCCTCAAGCAAAACTTTGACGTCGCGTCCGGGGTCAACAGACTCCAGGGGATGCAACAGCGCCGGGTCTTCGAAAGCCCGAACCACCAGCAAGACCGCGTCTGCGGACTGGAGGATGTTTCGTTGGCGGCCGCTCAGTCTCTGGTTAGCCGAAGACGAGTCGCGGTCCACGGGGGGCAGGTCCCAGTATTTGATCTCGGGGTGTATCACCTTCTTGGGGTGGTACATGTCATCTAGCACCGCCAGGCGGGGATCGATGACTTTGACCACGCCGACCTGCATCGGCCCGGAGCCGCCCACTCCGGTGGACGTTGAATGACCGGCGGTCAGGGCATTGAAAACCGTGGACTTGCCGCTTTGCGGCAAACCTATTACTGCGATATCCATACCTGGATTCTTAACCTCTTTGATTTAATGACTGGGATTTGATGACTGGGATTTCTTGGCTGGGATCGGCCCTAATAGGACTCGAACAGCTTGCCCCACTCGGTCTGCATGGCGGCTTTGATGCGGCGGCGGCCTTTGGTCTTGAGCCAGTAGCCGTTGTGATACAGGTTCGACGCCAAAAACGCCCAGCCGACGATGGGGCTGCGGAGCAACAGCTTCTCCAGCGGCTTGAGCGGGCCCCAGTAGATAAGTTTCTGGCCGCGGCTGGCAAGGGTGTTTTCCACGCCTGTGAACTGCCAGTTGACCTGACTGATATCCTCGCCGACCACGTTGATCTGGGAGACGTCTCCGCAGCCCAGACCCCGTTCGTGGGCCAACCGGATGAACTTGATGCTCATCGGGTCGAAACCCATCATCTTGGCGGCCACGGCGTCGATGGCAACTTGGTCATTACTGGCCAAGATTCGGTCTTTGATATGCCAACGCATGGCTCTGGGACCCGGGCCGTCTCCAGCGAACGTCCCGTCCATCACGGCGAACAGTCCGGGATGTATCTCTTGCTGGATGGCCAGCAGGTCTGTCAGGGTCTCGTGAATCACCGAATGGGTCCAATGGCGCTTGCGGTGCAGCAATCCGCCAAAGGCATTCTTCATCGCGCCGGTCATGGTGGTGAAGACGTGGGTCTTCATGGTCGGCAGATGGACGATGTTCGTCCCCGGGAAGGATTCAGGAATCTGGATGCCTTCAGGAAAGATGTCGTCCAAGACCAGCATCTCTGCCTTTGGCTTGTAGTCGATCCACTTGTTGGGAGGGGTGTCCAGGTGAATGTCGGCCAGTCCGACCTTCTCCTGGGCCGCTTTGTGCTTGTTCTTGAGCTCGCCTTCGTAGGAGTTCACCACCACCGTCCCGTTGTGGGCGGCGATCAGGTCTTTGTGACCACGCGCTTCCAGGGCCCGAGTCACGCCCTCTATCTGCCAGGGGGTGGTGGAGCAGGCAGGGTACCAATGCTGCCAGGAGATATTCACTTTCAGAAGTGTCTTGATGTCGGGCGACAGGAATTCGCCCACTCCGGCCAGGTCCATGGCGCGCCCCATATCCGCCACCGCCGTCTCGGGCGTGGTTGCAACCACAGCAACCACCGGGCTGCCGGGGCGGGACTGGCCGGTGGCGCCGGTTCCGGGCGCTGGCTGGGTTGTGCCGGGATCAAGGGAGGTCATCTAAGGGCTCCTATCAAGACTTAGAGCAAGGCTTGGGTCAATTGTTCAGCAAAAGGACCAGGGTCGATACCGCGACCCAACTGACGATGGACAAGACCAGGGGCAAGTCACGGATTATCAATTGCTCCGGGGCTTCGGCCTGTTCGCTGTTGTTCAGCAGGAATAGGTAACGGAACAGCCCAAAGGTCACCAGAGGCAGCGTGAACAGCATGGTGTTGTTTTCCGGGAGGTTTGTGGCCTCAACCGTGTACAAAGTATAGCTCAGCCACGCCGCTGCGGCAGAGAGCATCAAAAGCTGATTTATGAAGGGGCCGGAGTAGTCTTTCAGCACTGACCGCTGTCCTTCTGCCGAGTCTCCCGCCAGCCTGGCCTCGGCGAAACGCCGCCCAAGCACGATGAACAAAGCCCCAGCGCCGGTGGTGACGTATAACCACGGCGACGGTGTCACGTCGATGGCCACGGCCCCGGCAACAGCGCGGATCATGTAGCCGCTGGTCACCGCGAAGGCGTCCAGCAACACCACCTGCTTCAGGCCCAATGAATAGCCGATATTGATCACGGAATACAGCCCGCCAGCCAAGCCCAATAACGGCTCCACCAAGACCATTACCGCCAGCCCCACCGCCGCCAGCACCACCATGACCGTGCCCGCCACCGGAGCGGACACTTCTCCCGAGGCGATGGGCCGGTTGCGCTTCACAGGGTGCTGCCGGTCTCCGGAGCGGTCCATCAGGTCGTTGAAGAGATAGATGGCGCTGGATAGGGCACAGAAGGCCAACGCGACAAAGACCAGCTCCAGAAGCAATTCCTGTACCTGACCCAGGTCATCGGTGCTCCAGGCTATGTCTACAGCGAAGACAAATGGCAAGAACACGAGACCGTTCTTGATCCACTGTAGCGGGCGCAGAGCCCTTGCCAGCGCCACTGGACTTATCGCTAGAGCGCCTCTGTCTTTGGTATTTTCGCTACTGCCCAACGTCTTTAGATTTCCTCATCAGGGTTCCTCAGTAGTCGCGGTTGTGATATTGGGAATCCGGCGCAGCGCCAGCAGGGCCAACAGACCGACCGCCACCGCAAACCAGAGAGTGACCAAACGAATCAAAACCGTGCTGGCCGAAGCCACGGCCTTCGTAACACCGCTCTGTTGCAGAAACGCCAACATACTCCCTTCGGTGCCCACGATTCCGCCTGGCAGGGCGGTAACTGCCCCCACCAGAGTCGCCGCTGCGTAGATCGGCAGTGCGCGCACTAGCGCAACATCTGACCCGATCCCTTTTAGGATCACCCACAGCGCCAGCCCCTCGGCGAACCAGGCCACGGCGCCAATGGCCACGCCAGCAATCATCACTCGGACCGCGGCCAATTCCTTGAAACCTTCATGTGAGTCCTGGAGCAGATCGCTCCAACGAGACAAGATGGGCAGACTGGTTAGCCGTGAAGCATGCCGCGATAAACCAAACATCAAAGCTGCTATTGCCACCATCAGGACCACCGCCAGCACCACTATCACCGGGCCAGGCAGCAGGGCAAACCCAATAAGCCCCAGGATGATAACTGATATCACGTCGGTCAACCGTTCCATCACCACCACCGGTGCGGACCGGCCAACGGGCGCGCCAATCTTGCTGTTGAGCAGATAACATTTTACCAACTCGCCGGCTTTGCCGGGTGTGATCGACATGGCGAGACCGGAGAGAAAGACCAGGATGCTGATGCCGAAGGGTACGCTGATCTTGAGCACTCTGAGATAAAGGGCCCAGCGGAGGTACCGTAGCAGGTAATTGACCATCGCCAGACCCAGTCCGGCGAAAAGATACCGGATAGGCAGATCGCTGATCTCAGAAACGGTGTCGCCGAAATCGCTGTACCCTGCCATCGCCACAAACACGCCCACCGTCAGCAGGATGGGCAGCAGCCATCTCTTACTCAGGGCTGGTCAGCCCTTGGCCTTGAGCTCCGCATACCAAGCACCCAGTCCGGCCATACTTGCATAGTAGAAAGTGAAGACCCAGACACCGCCCCAGATCAAAAGGGGAGCGACTCCGCTAACCATCGTGGCGATGGCCGCGGAAATGACCAGCACGACGCCCATCAAAATGCCGGTCCAGACCGAAAATAACAGGGCTTTGCGTCCCGGGGAGGCTGTGCTGTCACTCGCTGCGGAAATACCGTAATAGCCGCCGATGAACGGTCCAAAGGGGATCCCGGCTATATGCACTATGGGGATCAATGCCAAAACTATCATTATTGCGAACCCGACCAACACGCCTTTAACCATGCGATTGAGTCCTTATTACGCCTTGGTTCTCAGACACCTGCACCTGCACCTGCATCGCTCCTAGTTTGCCACGTGGTTAATAGGCTAGGAGCCAACTCCCGTCGCCCTAGCCAACCATTATAGACTCGCCGCCCCAACTACGCACCAACGGCGTCCGGCCCAGAGTATACTGAGGCGGTTGCCGGGAACGCCTATTTCAACCCAACCGCAGCAGGAGCCCTCATTGGCCACCGAACCATCTTCCAATCCAATCGGATACGTGCACGAATCTCCCTTCTCCGAATTGATGGACATGAGAGTGAGCGACCCGGATGACGGCACGAGCACGGTGGTCATGCCAATCAACCCCAAGCACCTGCAGCAGGCTGGAAGGGTCCAGGGCGGAATCGTGGTTGCGTTGGCCGACTACGCCATGTATCGCGCTATCAGGCCGCTCCTGAAACCGGGGGAGTCCACCACCACTATTGAACTCAAGATTAATTTTCTGGCAGCCGCAGAGAAGGGAGAATTGACCGGGACCGCAAAGATCATCAGTCCCGGACGCCGGTTGATGGTGGGCGAGATGGAGGTCAAAGACCAAGACGGCAAACTCATAGCCCAAGGGCTTGGCACTTATATAGTGTTGCAGCCTCGTAACTAGCCTTGATCGTTGACCAAATTGTCGATCAGCCCGGTAGACAATCTTGGTTTTGAAGACGGGCTGGTGTATAATTCGACTTGTATTTTCAGACTGTTTACGGCTTTCTCAAACTGTCTGCGGCTTCCTAGTCAGACTGTTTACGGCTTGCTCGAACCGTCTGCGACTTACTAGCCAGACTGTTTACGGCTTGCTCGAACTGTCTGCGACTTCCTAGCCAGACTGTCTACAGCTTGCTCGATCGGAGGAAAATCCTGATGAAGATCCCCATGAAAGTGGACTATGGGGTGCGGGCGTTGGTGGAATTGGCCCTTCACTACGGTGATGGCCCCATTCAAACTGCAGTTATCGCCAGACAACAAGGTATCCCCGAAGCGTACCTCGACCAGTTGATGACCTCGCTGAATAAATTCGGCTTCGTCCAGAGTCGGCGAGGACCACAGGGTGGACACGCCCTGGCGATGGACCCTAAAGACATCGACCTCAATATGGTGATGCAGAACCTGGACAGCAGTAATTCTCCGTTGGACTGCCTCATCAATCCCCATGATTGCGCCCTGTCTCATACCTGCGCACAGCAGGAAGTTTGGAAGACAGTAGAAGCCTCCATACGCGACGTATTGAGCAATATAACCGTGGCACAATTAGCCGAAAGGCAATCAAGCTTGGCGGCAAGTTCGGCCCTGTAGCTTTAGAAACTCAGGCTGGCCTAGCCTCTGATTGAACCTGGCTGTGAACGTGCCTGCTCAGGCTCAGCCTTGCTTGACAAGCACTTTTGCCAGCGATAGACTCGGAAAGTTAATGTTAGCAACTAATTTACATCTGAAAGGTAACTTTCAACTGACTTGCGCTTGTACGTGTCCGCCCACATAGGGGCGGGCAATCACTTCTGTACGTCTGAAGCCTGCGCCCCCTTTCTTAGGAACCCTAATTGGGGAAGCGCGGGTTTTTTATTGCGCAATCACATCGCTAAAATCAGCCAGGACACGTAAATTAAAGACTAGGCACATCCAACCTAAAATCAGCCGGGGCATCTAACAAAGCCCAGGCACATCCAAACAAAAGTACTCCCGGAAGTAACCGGAAGTACGGGTAAAAATTAGGAGGGTCAAACCCATGGCCGAACAACCCATAGTGCTCACGCCGGATCAAGTAAAGCGATACAGCCGCCACATCATCATGGGTGACGTAGGCAGCAAGGGCCAGCGCACCCTCATGGGTTCCAAAGCCCTGATTATCGGCGCCGGAGGACTCGGTTCTCCTTCCGCGATCTACCTGTCATTGGCCGGTGTTGGGACCGTTGGCATCGTCGACTTCGACGTTGTTGAACTGTCCAATCTCCAGCGCCAGGTATTGCACCACACCGCCGACGTCGGCCGGCCCAAGGTCCAGTCCGCCGTCGACAACATCAAAGCCTATAACCCGGACGTGAACGTGGTTGTCCACGAGACGCGCCTGGAGTCTGACAACGCCATGGAGATCATCAGCCAATATGACCTGGTGATCAACGGCGCAGACAACTTCGCCACCCGCTATCTGGTCAACGATGCCTGCTACCTGCTGAACAAGCCTCTAGTCGACGGCAGTATCCTGATCTTCGACGGTCAGGCCACCGTGTTCCTGCCGGGAGAGGGCTGCTACCGCTGCCTGTTCCCGTCGCCGCCGCCTCCTGGAATGGTCCCCAACTGCGCCGAGGCCGGCGTGCTGGGCGCCCTGACCGGCTTGGTCGGCAGCATCCAGGCTACCGAGGCCCTGAAATACTTCTTGGGCATCGGCGAGTCTCTGAGTTCACGCCTGCTGCTCATCGACGCTCTCAGCATGAGTTTCCGCGAAGTGCGGTTGAAGAAAAACCCGGATTGCCCGCTGTGTGGCGACAACCCCACAGTCACCGAGTTGATCGACTACGAGGTCTTCTGCGGCGTCGCAGAGCCTCACGAACCCGCAGTTGTAGGCTCGGACTAACAAGATACTGCTTGGGGGCGTCTTCGAAAAAGACGCCCCTCTTGGTACCCGGCCCGCCAGATCGCGGCCAGATTTCCGGCAGATACAGGATTTATGGTTACTAGGCTCACCTACAAAGGCATAATCGACACCATCGGCAACACCCCTCTCGTTGAACTGCAGCGTATGAGTCCCAAAGAGGGAGTGCGCATCTTCGCCAAGTTGGAAGGGCAGAACCCCACCGGCAGCGTCAAAGACCGTATCGCCCTCAAGATGATCGAGCAGGCAGAAAAAGACGGCGAGATCTCCGTCAACCGCACCATCTTGGAGCCAACCAGCGGGAACACTGGCATCTCTCTGGCCATGATTGGACGCCTGAAAGGCTACAAAGTAGCCGTGGTCATGCCCGAGAATGTCAGCGTGGAGCGGGTCCAGCTACTTGAGGCTTACGGGGCTGAGATCATACCCTCCGACGGATCACGGGGCACCAATGGGGCCATCGAAGTTGCACAGGAATTGGTGGACAAACACGGCAGCGATTATTTCATGCTGTACCAGTACGGTAACAGCGGAAACCCCGACGCTCACTACGAGACCACCGGCCCGGAGATAATCCAAGCTCTACCTGATATCAGCATGTTTGTTGCCGGACTAGGCACCGGTGGCACGCTCATGGGGGTGGCCCGCCGGCTGAAAGAACACAACCCTGAAACCAAGATAGTCGCCGTGGCCCCCGAGCCTGACGACTTCATATCCGGTCTCCGCAGCCTGGAAGAGGGGTTCATCCCGCCGATCCTCGATATCAGCCTGCTGGACTCCAGGATGCTGGTCAACAGCTTCGACGCCTTCTCCACGACCAAGCGCTTGCTGGCCGAAGAGGGCATCTTCGCCGGAGTGTCTTCCGGCTCAGTGGTCTACGGGGCCATCCGCCAAGCAGAGCGCATGGACAAGGGCAACATCGTCTGTCTACTGGCCGACGGAGGCTGGAAATACCTGAGTACAGCCCTCTGGACCAAGGATTACGAACAACTGGCCAAAGACGCCAAGGGCAAGATCTGGTGGTAGAAACGCCTGCTTGGCGTTAGCCCAAAAACGGCGTTTTGCTAGAGAGTTTCAGCCCCTAGTTTCGGTCGATAGATCAGGTATTTGGCCCTTGGGGCCGTGCCCTACCCACGATTAGGCACGCGGGCAACCGTAATGTCTGAGGCTGGAGAAGGTTAAAAAAACTTGTAACTTCAGCCGTGGCGATGCTATACTGGCTCTACATATAAGCCTTCCTTAGAGAGCGGGGTTTAACCCGCTTTCTTGCTGATGGAGACAAACGTTATCCGTCCGGGAACCGGGAGGGGTACGTACCCATGAAAAGCGATTTTCTGATTGCATTGACCCAGTTGGCGGCAGAAAGGCACCTGCCCCGAGAGCAAGTTCTCGGAGCGATTGAGGTTGCCCTGGCGTCGGCGTTTAAAAAAGACAATCCGGCTTCAGGCCAGAATATCTCTGTGACGCTCAACCCCAACACTGGGGAAGTGAGCGTTTTTGCGCTGAAGACCGTGGTGGAAACAGTCGAGGACAGCGACAAAGAAGTCACCGTTGCCGACGCCCAGTTCATCAAGAAGGGCGCCGTGTTGGGTGATGAGGTCGCCGCCGCCGAACCGCTGCCCCACAACGCGAGCCGTATCGCTGCGCAGACCGCCAAACAGGTGGTGCTGCAGCGACTTCGGGAAGCAGAGCGAGACCTCCTATACCAGGAGTTCCAGCAGCACGAGGGCGACATTGTATCCGGTGTGATAGAGCAGGCCGAGCCAGGCCGCACGATCACTCTCGACTTGGGCCGCGCCCAAGCTGTCCTTCCCTTCGAAGAACAAGCCCCCAACGAACGCTACCGCAAAGGACAGCGGACCAAGGTCTACTTGGTCAGCGTCCGAAGCACGCCCAAAGGCCCCGAGATTCTGGTCTCCAGAAGCCACAAGAACATGCTCAAGCGGCTGTTCGAGATTGAGGTGCCCGAGGTCTACAACGGCGTGGTCGAGATCAAGGCCATCGCCCGCGAAGCCGGTTTCCGGAGCAAAGTCGCTGTGAGCGCCACCCAAGCCGGTATCGACCCGGTGGGCTCCTGCATCGGCATCCGGGGCAACCGGATCCAGAGCATCGTCAATGAATTACAGGGCGAGAAGATCGACATCGTGTCCTGGGATGAAGAACCCCGGACCTTTATCACCAACGCCCTCAGCCCCTCCGAACCAGTCCATGTGGAACTGCTGGAGCAAGAACAAACCGCCATCGTGGTGGTCCCTGACCGGCAGCTATCCCTAGCGATCGGCAAAGAAGGACAGAATACCCGGCTGGCAGCCCGTTTGACCGGCTGGAGGCTGGACATCAAGGGCATGACGGAATGGGAAGAGATCAAGGAAGCCACCCAGGCCAAAACCGGCAGCGCGGCCAAACCTGAAGCCGAAGCCCCAGTAGAGGCCGAGGATGCAGCCGAGGCTGTGGAAGAAGCGATCGCCATCGTTGAAGAGGCGGGCGCTGTTGCTACTGAAGATACACCTGCGGCGACAGAACCGGTGGCCGCCGAAGCAACTGCCGCACAATCTGAGACCACGGCGCCCGCTGAAGAGGTTGATGAAGACAGCATTCTAGAGGCTCTGATCAGAGAAGAAGAATCACCGGAGCCTGCGGAAGCAGTTGCCGAACCCGCTGCGGCTGAAGGCCTCAGTGTTGAAGACCTAGGCGCCTTCACCCTCGAAGACGTTGAGTTGTCTGATGAAGAAGGCGACGAAGACGAAGACGAGGAAGAGGAAGAAGGGGAGTTGCCTGACTTAGAGAATCTACCGGTCATGATTCCCGACGCCGGAAAGATTCGGTTCGCTGAAGACATCGTCGAAGAGTTCCGAGGCGGAGGCCGTGGTGGTCGACGCCGAAGAGGCGGCGGTGGCGCACGTGGCGGAGCACGCGACGGCGGCGCACGTGGCGGCGGAGCTGCTGCTGGCGGAGGCCGCTAGATCCTTCCCTGACTAGTCTCCCATCAGGGTCAAAAAACCTTCGATGAGAGCAGCTTAACGGAGGGCCGGTTTTGCCTAAGAACCGCCATATCCCCGAACGAAGTTGCGTGGCCTGTGGCCTCAAGATGCCAAAGGCCCAGTTCATTCGAGTCGTTAAGACCAGCGAAGGCCCCATCATCGTCGATACCACGGGGAGAAAATCTGGAAGGGGCGCCTACCTCTGCCACACCCCCGACTGCTGGGAACGAGCCCTTGGGAAAGGAGCTCTACAGCGCAGTTTCAAGCAGGACCTCTCCTCCCAAGACCTGGAAGCGGTCAAGACTTATTATCAAGAGAATCTCGCCCCGGAAACCACGGGGCATTAATCTTAAGACCCATTTGGATGTGTAGATGACTTCTGACGGACAGCCGACCGCAGTGGACGAAACTGGCGAGGCGCCAAAACGCCGCAGGACTACAGAGCGAAAGCCCCAGACCCGTGCTCTGGTTCTGCCGGAGACCATGACCGTCCAGTATCTGGCGGAGGTCTTAGACGAGAACCCCATCGACGTGATTAAGCAATTGATGCGGAATGGGATTATGGCGTCCATGAACCAGGTGGTCGACTATCAAGTCGCTACTCTTGTAACAACCGCACTTAGCATCAGGACCACTATGGCCGAGGCTCAAACGGCCGCTAAGCCCCCCACAGCCGAACCAACGAGTGAAGACAACGCCAATATGGTTGTCCGCCCGCCGGTGGTCACCGTCCTTGGCCACGTGGACCACGGCAAGACATCTTTGCTGGACTCCATCAAAAATTCAAAGGTTGCTGACCGTGAGGTCGGCGGCATCACCCAGCATATCGGGGCCTATCAGGTTGAGTCCGGCGGCCACCCAATAACCTTCCTAGACACCCCAGGTCACGCCGCCTTTACGGCCATCCGGGCCAGGGGAGCGCGGGTAACCGACATTGCGGTATTGGTCGTGGCGGCAGACGACGGCATAATGCCACAGACGCTGGAAGCCATCAACCATGCTAAAGCCGCTCAAGTACCCATCGTCGTCGCGATCAACAAGATGGACCTTCCCGGGGCCGACCCGGAGCGGGTGAAACGCCAGCTCAGTGAACAAGAACTGCTGGTCGAAGACTGGGGCGGCGACGTCATCTCGGTCGATGTCTCGGCTAAGACTGGCGACGGCATCGACAGCCTGCTGGAAAACCTCTTGTTGGTGGCGGAGATCGGCGAACTGAAAGCCAACCCCAACAAGTCTGCTCAGGGCGTTGTCATCGAAGCCAAACTGGACCGCAAACGCGGTCCTAGCACCACCATCTTGGTCCAAGAAGGCACGCTGAACATCGGCGATTTCATCGTTGCCGGCGGCGCGTACGGAAGGGTCAAGGCAATGAACAACGACCAGGGTAACGCCGTACAGACGGTAGCTCCCGGTTACCCCGCGGAGATCCTGGGATTTGGGAGTGTCCCCGAAGCTGGCGACCCATTAAGTGTGGTCTCCAATGAACGCCTAGCCCGTAACATGGCCGAAGATGCAGCCAAATCGCGCAGCAGCCAGGCCGCACAGGGCCGCGCACTTACTCTCGAAGAAGTGGTCAACCAGGTTGACTCAGATGAGATCAAAGAACTTAATCTGGTGATTAAGGCTGACGTCCAAGGCAGCGTTGAAGCGGTCCGAGGAGCGCTGGAAAAGCTGGTTGATGAAGACGCCACGGTCCGGATCCTCCATACTGCCAGCGGAGCGGTAACGGAATCAGATATTCTCCTGGCCAGCGCATCCGAAGCCATCGTTATTAGCTTCTCCATCGGGTCTGAACCCAGCGCCGAGCGTCTTGCCGTCCGCATGGGCGTTGAGATTCGCCACTACGACATCATCTACCAATTGATCGATGACGTAGAGAAAGCCCTTCACGGCATGCTTGATCCGGTCTACACCGAAATAATCGTGGGCCGGGCAGAGGTCCGTGAGGTATTCGAAGGCCGTCGCGGCACGAATATCGCAGGTTGCCGTATCTCTGATGGACGAATGATGCGCAACGGCGATATTCGGTTAGTTCGGGACGGTCAGTTGATCATTGACACTACGCTCAGTAGCCTGCGCCACTTCCGTGAAGAGGTCAACGAAATGAACGCCGGCACGGAATGCGGAATCATACTCCAGGGGTTCAACGACTATCAGGTAGGCGACATTCTGGAAGTACACCGTCAGGAGCGAGGCCGCCGCTAGGCCGTTCCATCCCTCTCATCTGGCCTGAGGGATGTCGTTCTCAGGGGGCTCCGGCGGCGCACGCACCGGGCCCAATCAGCTCAAAGGTACACCTGTTATGTCCCGACGCACCGACCGTATCAACGAACAGTTGCGCGAAGAGGTCAGCACGATTCTCACGCGACAGATAAAAGACCCCCGTCTCAATGCCGTTATCAGCATAACCCGGGTTGTATCCACCAACGATTTGCGTAGCGCCAGGGTCTACATCAGCGTCATGGGCAACAAGCAAACGCAGCACGAGGCCTTGGAAGGCATCCGATCCGCTGCGTCATTTGTTCGACGGGAGATCCGCAACCGCATCAACATGAAACACACCCCGTTCCTGTCTTACGAACTGGACTCTTCCATCGATGAGGCTGACAAGTTGTTCCGGCTGATGAACAAGGTACGGCCCAGCGACGCAGACCCCGAATCAAGCAGCCCAGAAACAAGCAGCCCCGAGACGACGGGCCCCGAAACATCTCCCTCTGAATCCTCCCGGGTCTCCGGCGGCGATTAGCATGGCCAACGCCCGCTCCGGTGGCAAACCACCAGTGACCAACGGCTACATCAACCTATACAAGCCCTCCGGAATCACCTCGATGGATGTCCTGCGCCAGATCAAACGCATCACCGGCCCGCGCCAGAAGCTTGGCCACGCCGGCACCCTAGACCCTCTGGCCAGAGGCGTGATTCCCGTCTGCTTCGGCCAAGCAACCAGGTTGATGGACCACATAGTCGGCGGCGTCAAGACTTACCGGGTTGAGATCACGCTAGGAGTGACCACCACCACTTATGACGCTGAAGGAGGGGTGGTCAAGACGGGCGAAACGGATACCATAACCCGCGAGATGGTTGAGGATAGCCTCAAGCCATGGATCGGCGTTGTGAAACAGACTCCCCCCATGTACAGCGCCCTCAAAATAGACGGTAAGAGACTCTACAAACTGGCCCGAGCCGGCATCGAGGTAGAACGTGAAGCCCGCCAGGTTGAGATCCATGACATCTCGATCATAGAATTCGCCTCGCCGAAGCTGGTCTTGGAAGTGCGATGCGGAAAGGGCACCTACATCCGGTCATTGGCCCATGATGTCGGCGAAGCCCTAGGCTGCGGCGGTCATGTGGTCGACCTAGAGCGCCTACTATGCGGCGGATTCCCAGCTGAGGACTCGGTGACCCTGGAGCAGATTGAAGAAGCTGGTGAAGGGCCCGAAGGCTGGCAAAGATTCCTGTTTCCGGTCGACCGCGTGCTTATGGGGCTGAAAAGCATCACCCTGGACGCCCAGGCCGAGGAGCACCTGCGCCACGGACAGGCGATAACACTGGGCAGGCCAGAAACGGAAACCGGGTACCTGGAAGAACGTCGCGCCTACAACGCCGAAGGTGTGTTCATGGCGCTGGTCCGGTTCGACCGGGCGGCCAACGCTTGGAAACCGGTCAAGGTTTTTCAGATCGACACCCCCTCCCCCTACGCTCCCGCTTCCATATAACCACCAGCCCTAACCACCCGCCCTGAACTGGATTTCTACACATCATTAATATGAGTGATGGTATTTCACTATATTAGCCAGAACTTATTGCTGATTCGCTACGGTATGGCGAATATTACTTGACAAACCCCATTCAAATTGTATAGTTGGTGACGTTACGTAAACTTAGCCATTAGAAATACTTCGTAACGGTCGCAAGTGAAAAAATAACCGCCATTTAACGTTTGGGGGATGACTATATGGACGCCTATTGCTTCAAGTGCCGTAACAAGCGGGAGATATCAGGTCCTCAACAAGTCACACTGAAGAATGGCCGGCCAGCCACACAGGGCGTGTGTCCTGAGTGCGGGACCAAGATGTTCCGTATCGGAAAGTCTTCGTAACGCCGCAGGCTATTTAACTGGTAGGGAATCCCAGCTTGGCCAGCAGTTTTTGCGGGTTCGTCTCTAAGAGCGCCTGAATCTCTTCGTCGTTCAGACCGGCGCCCTTGGCCACTTTCTGTCTGATCTCCGGAGTGAGCAGGTCATCGGGTTCGTGCGCGTCTGAGTCGAGTACCGTTATCGCTCCAGCCTCTCTGGCGATCTTGACGACGTGGCCATTGGCTAGGCTGTGGCCTTTGCGGGCCGACACCTCAAGGTAGATCCCTTTCTCGGCCGCCAGCCGGGCTTCTTCATAGGTGATCAGCCCCGGGTGGGCAAGCACGTCCACAAAGTCCGAGCGAAGGGCCGCCTCATTGGTGCCTGGCTCAACGGGTTCGACCGGAGTCTCGCCGTGCACAGCCACCAACTTTGCCCCCATCTCCTTGGCCGTCCTTGCCACTAGGTCGATGTCGTCTTTGGGAACGTGGGTGATCTCCACTCCCGGCAACGCCAGGATATCCCAACGCTTGGACGCCTGTTCGCAATCGATCACCAGGGTTTTCACAACGTATTCCAAGTTTCCCAACCCCACATGGTCGGTCACGGCCATGGCCTTGTAACCGCGCACCAGCGCCCGGCGTATCAACTCGATAGGTGACAGCACGCCGTCACTGAGAAAAGTGTGGGTGTGGAAATCGTACATCTGTCTGCTCCAAGTCGTCCGGTCCCTTCGTAGGGTGATTTTGTAGGGTGATCCGGCATGTCCATCTTACCGGATAGGTCCGGCATTACTAAGTATAGAATTCCGGCGGGGGTTTTAACAAGAATCCCAGAACCTTAGTGGTCGCATCTGCATCAGACTCGTTGACAGTGATTTTTCACCCACCTACAATTGCGCAATCAAGCCCCCGGACACCCAGAATGGGACGAGGGCTTGGCAGTTGAGCTCATGGAGTCTTGCATATGGCAGAAGCGCTGGAGACCGGTCTCCAAGATGCGAGCGAATCAAACACCTGCGGCCAATGTGGCCGGCGGTCAGGAAAAGGGTGGGCATTCGGTTTCAAGAAGCCCGTAGCAGAAGGGCCTGAAGATAGCGGCATGGTCGTCAAATGCTCCCGGTGTGCCATTAGACACCGTCCTATGATTCGGCGGTCTCTCGTCGTCGCTGTCGTTGTTGGAACTATACTGACGATGCTGAACCAGGGTGATGTGATCTTCGCTGGGAGCTGGAAAGACCCACTCTACTGGAAAGTGCCCCTCACCTATTGCGTACCCTTCTGCGTCGCCACCTACGGCGCTCTGAGCAACAGCCGGCGCTGATCTAGCGGCAGACCGGAGTTATAGCGGCAGCAAAAAAGGCCCCGCCATTCCAGAACTGGAATGGCGGGGCCTTTTTCTATTCTGAGCTATGGTCTATTCAGCGGTTAACCCAGGTTGCGGATAACCGAGACAACCTTACCGTGGACTTCCACGTTCTCCGCCGAGCTGTAGATGGGGTCCATGGTGCTATTGGCCGGCTGCAACCGGACCTGATCACCCTCAAGATAGAACTTTTTGAGGGTCGTCTCTTCTTCTTCTTTGAGCCACGCAACCACCATCTCGCCGTTGTTGGCGTCACGCGAAGGCTTGATGATAACCACGTCTCCGTCGTCGATCAGTGCATCGATCATCGACGTTCCTGCCACCCGGAGAGCGAACAGCTTGCCGTGCTGCCGTTGCAGCTCTGGAGAGACCTCTACGGTGTCGAACTCCTGGCTGGCTGCGGAATCTTCCGCGCTCCAGACGGGGATCGGAGTACCGGCCGCAATCAGCCCCAATATCTGGATACGGGGTGCATTCGAGATCGGCTCGCCTTCCTGGTCCAGAATCTCGATACCACGCGCCACGTCATGCCGCCGGTTGATATACCCGGCTTGCCTCAGCTTCTCCAGGTTGTAGTCCACCACCGATGTGGAGCTGATCTCGCAGGCCTTCTGGATATCCCTTACGGTGGGTGGGATTCCATTGTCCGAGTAAAATTCCTGGAGGAATGAGAGGATTCGCTGTCTGCGAGGCGGCATCTTTTTTGTGACCATATCTTCCTTTAGCGTAGCGCCGAGTAGGATTGGGGTGCCGAAGCGGCATGATTAACATAAAAACGTTTGTTCTGAAAATAGGCTAGCAAAGCCCCTACCGAGTGTCAACGATTCGCTGTCACGGCTGCGGGTGATCCGCGTTGGCCCCGTAACCAGCGTTGGGCGCTGGCACGATAGTGGGCGATCGGCATTAGCATGGCAAAAGAAAAACCCGTCCTTCCGGGGAAGGGCGGGTTTAAGTTCGTGGTTGAGGTGCGCTACTTGCTAAGCGGAAGCAGCCTTCATCTTGTTCAGGCGAATCGCCATGCGCGACTTGCGACGGTCTGCGTTGTTCTTATGCAAGATGCCTTTCTGCACGGCCCGGTCCAACGTGACCAGTGCGTCATAGACGGCGGTCTCAGCTTCGGCCACATCACCGGATTCCACGGAACGCAACGCCCTGGCTATCGCACCCCTGGTCTCGGTTCGGTCTCCCCTAGTACGTACGGCCCTCTTTACTTGCTGACGGCCTGCCTTCTTTGCTGGCAACTTGCTCCTCCTGAGGTCATCTGTGTCGGGCTGGTATTGGGTCGGCGAAATAATAGGCGCTGACCCGACTTAAAAAAGCCGACGCGCCTATTATAAACCAAGTTAGGCCAAGATTCCAAAGCAAGGCCGATCTGCGGCCTGCTTCAGGCGAGAATCCCCGGATTACACGTCCAGGTTTTGCACGCTGCGGGCATGGGCTTGGATGAAGCTCTTACGGGGAGCCACCAACTCGCCCATGAGGGTGGTGAAGGTGTCATCGACCTCTACGGCATTATCGACGGTCACCCTTAGCATCTGCCTGGTTTCCGGGTCCATCGTGGTCTCCCACAACTGGTCCGGGTTCATCTCGCCCAAACCCTTGTAGCGCTGAATCTGGGGATTTCGGCTGCCATTCAGGTTGGCCAGGTAGGCATCCTTCTCTTCTTCGGTGTAGGTGTAGTCGATCTTCCGCCCCGTCTGTATGCGGTATAGCGGCGGCTGGGCGATGTACAGATACCCTTGTTCGATCAGCGGCAGCATCCGGCGGTAGAGGAACGTCAGGATCAGCGTACGGATGTGCGAGCCGTCCACATCGGCGTCGGTCATGATGATGATCTTGTGATAGCGGATCTTCGACGCATCGAACTCTTCGCCCTCACCGGCACCCAAGGCGGCCACCACGGCCCTGATCTCCTCATGGCCCAGGATCTTATCGGGCTGTTGTAGGACGCGCTCCACGTTTAGGATCTTGCCCTTCAGCGGCAAAATCGCCTGGAAGTGCCGGTCTCTTCCCATCTTGGCCGAGCCTCCGGCCGACTCACCCTCAACGATGTACAACTCCGACTTGGCGGGGTCGCGCTCAGCGCAGTCTGCCAGCTTGCCGGGCAGCGACGAGCCGTCTAGGGCGTTCTTGCGTATGACCAAGTCACGGGCGCGTTTGGCAGCTTCCCGGGCCTTCTGTGAGGTCAGGCATTTTTCAATCACCCGTTTGCTGTCCGTCGGGTTCTCTTCCAGGTAGCGCTGCAAGCCTTCACTGACCACCGAGTCCACAGTACCTCGGACCTCGGCGTTGCCCAGCTTGGTCTTGGTCTGGCCCTCGAACTGGGGGTCGGTCAGTTTGACGCTGATCACGGCCGCCAGGCCCTCACGGACATCGTCACCGATCAGGTTTGGCTGGTCGTCTTTGATGTACCCCTGCTTCCGGGCGAAATCATTGATCACCCTGGTCAGGGCGGTACGGAAGCCAGTCATGTGGGTCCCGCCCTCTTGGGTATTGATGCAGTTGGCAAAGGAGAACACCGTCTCTGAGAAGGTGTCGTTGTATTGAACAGCAACCTCTACGGAGATGTCGTCCTGCATCTTCTCGAAGTAGAAGGGACTGGACTGGACCGTACGGCGGTTACGGTTGACGTTCCGGACCAAGTTGGCGATACCGCCGTCGAAGTAATAGGTTCGCTGGATATCGCCTTGGCGTTTATCGGTGTGCAACTTGCTGGTAAACGCAATCTCCAACCCTTTGTTCAGATAGGCGATCTCTTTGAAATGGGCGATCAGCATTTCGAAATCGTATTCGATCTCCGGGAAAATCTTCGGGTCGGGCTTGAAGGATATCGTGGTGCCGTGTTCGGTGGTCTTCTCGCCCTTGGCCAGCCCGGCGAGTGGTTTACCCCGTTCGTAGTCCTGCGAATACATCCAACCTTCGCGGCGCACCTCAGCCCGTAATTCCACGGACAAGGCATTCACCACCGATCCACCGACACCGTGCAGGCCACCGGTGACCTTATAAGCGCCACCGCCGAACTTGCCGCCGGCGTGCAGGGTGGTCATCACGGTTTCCAGGGCGCTCTTGCCCGTCTTGGGATGCTTGTCGACTGGGATACCGCGGCCGTTGTCCACAACCGTAATCCATCCGTCCTCGGATATAGAAATCTCGACGCGTTCGCAGAAGCCGGCCATGGCTTCGTCCACCGCGTTGTCCAGTATCTCGTAGATCAGGTGGTGTAGGCCGCGCTGGTCGGTGCTCCCGATGTACATTCCAGGGCGGACACGGACCGCCTCCAGACCTTCTAGGACCTGGATATCTTTGGCTGTATAATCGCTCGTTGGGGTTTGCGTCATGTTGTTATTTCACCGTTGGTATTCGTTGGTCTAACAAGAAAAAGTGGCACGTGGAAACAGGGGTTTGAAAAGGCCGTTTCTGAAGCCGATCAGACTAGACATATTATACCATTTTTGAGCCTAAATAGCCTCAAAAAAAGCCCCTGGAAGGGCCATTTTATGTCATCTAAAAGCACTGGCCCGCCGATGGCCCGAATATCGTGCCTATCAGACTTCATTACTAGTGACCACATTCGTTCTTGTAATTGGAATATCAGCCCGTTAGCTTGTACATAGTCTTAAGCTATGACGATATACAGTCAATCCTGGCCCGTCAGTAACACGAAATGGGCGCAGACCGGAATTTACCAGTCTGCGCCCATTAAAACTGGTCAAAATTGAGTCTATAGGGTGTTTATTTCGGGAATACTCGCGTATATATCCCCGGTGAGCCGTCTTCGTGGACCATATGAGGGCGTACTTCGGTGTTCCAGACCGGCGTAACCATCGGGCTCCAGGCCTTCCAACCTTCCCCATTTACCACGTCCATCGACTCCATCTCGTGCACCGTGGTGTACTTGGGAGCGCCCATCACCGCTTCGAACCGTCGGGCCCTGATGTAGCCTGGAATCTTCAAGGCCACGGGCAGCCGTTCCGTGTTGTAAGCCTTGTTGAACTTCTCGTCGAGCTCCTCCGGTACTGACATGCGGCCACAGAGGATCACCGGCGCCATATCGGCCTGCGCGGTCTCCTCGGACACATCCGCAGGGTAGATGCGGGTGTACAGATTCCTGATATATGCCGTGCCGATCACGCTCGGCGACATCCGCTTGGACCACTCGGTCGGCTCCTTGAGCCATTTCTGCCAGGCTTCGGAACTCCAGGTATCGGCCGACTCCAACTCGTAGCAGGCCAGGTATCTGGGTCCGCCCTGTACGGCTTCGTAACGGGCCGCGTTCAAGACGCCCGGAATGGACAATCGCTCCGGGATATGCTCTTCGTTGTACCAACGGTTGTATTCCTCTTCATGCTCGGCTGCCACGTCGCTATAGACCATCAGCAGGCCATTTCCTTTCTTCGCTGCCATTTCTACTCACTTGTCCTTATATGTTTCGCTTGACTCAAGCTGGATGCCCCTATCTCCGACTTCGTCGAGAGCCTCGACTCTGTCGGGCCTAACCTTCCCCAGTTGCGACGGGGAAGGAGACATAGTCAATCACCAGGAAAATAATTCTGACCCGTGCCGTAGGCGTCCAGAGCATACCGCATCGCATGGAACATAGGGTCCGGCAGGTCATCGAGGGGGTACCAGCCGCTGGCGATGAACGCTTCCGGCTCCATCAGCACCGGCTCCTGTCCTTCTATGTCTCCCAGAAACTCGATGTCCACGTAGTGCTTGCCGTAGGCAATTATATTGCTGACGCAGAGGAAGCGCAGGTCACCCACCGTCACGCCAAGTTCCTCCATCGCCTCTCGACGGGCACACTCCTCTAAAGTCTCGCCGTTCTCCAGGTGTCCACCGGCCGAGGCCCAGGTATCTTCGCCGTGGGCGCCGTGCCGTTTGGCCAGGAAGACCTTGCCTTCACGGACGAAAATCACACCTACACCAACCTGGGGTCTTTGGGACTCTACAGTCATGGCGCCGAGTATAGCACGGTGTCTTTTTGTGAAAGGGTGACAGACCCTCGCCCAGGTGTCTTTTTGTGAAAGGATGGCAGCCCCTCGCCCAATGTGATTGCTTGCCTTATAATTGGCCGGGATTTCAGGTTTCTGAATTCAGAGATACAAATTCCTTTTCTAAACCCATTAGAGGATTTTGGGCCGGATGTAGGAGGCAGACATGGCAGGGACGGACCGGACAGTGGTAACCAGCGCCAAAGCGCCCCAGCCCTTGGGAGCCTATTCTCTAGGCATAACCGTAACTCCTGGAAAGCTGCTCTACATCGCGGGACAGGTTGGTGTCGATTCCGGTGGTGCTCTGGTCGGCAAGGGCGATGTGGCAGCCCAGACACGCCAGGCCCTCGAGAATATCGGCCACGTCCTGGCTGGCGCTGGTGGGGATTTCAGCAATGTTGTCGAATTCACCACCTACGTCGTGGGCCGTGACTCAGTCCAGGGATATATCCAAGGCCGCGGTGAGGTCTATCCGGACATGTACCCCGCCAGCGATTTTCCGCCCAACACCCTGCTGGTGGTCGCCGGCCTGGTCAGCGAAGATTTCCTGGTCGAGATCAAAGCCGTGGCGGCCCTTCCCTAATCTTTAAGACATTCAACCATCGGCCCGGAGGCACGAATTGGCAGACCAAGACCGGCTGGTAAAGACCCTGATAGACCTGATTAAGATCGACAGTCCCAGTGGCGAAGAAGACGCCATGGATGCCGAGGTCAGCTCACGCTTGGAATCCCTGGGCCTAACGGTCTCTCACGACTCGTTCAATAACGTGATTGGCAAGCTGGCGGGCGAAGGGCCTCCGGTCATGCTGTCCGCCCATATCGATACCGTGGAGCCAGGCCGGGGGATCAAGCCGTTCATCGATGGTGGGGTGTTGCGGTCGGACGGCACCACGATCCTCGGTGGAGACTGCAAAGCCGGGGTGGCAATCGTTTTAGAAGGCCTGGCAGCCGCTCGGGAATCCGGTGGCAACAACCGGGCCATCGAAGTCGTATTCACCCGGCACGAAGAGGGCGGTTTGGTGGGCGCCCATAATCTGGACTTCAGCATGGTCTCCGCGAAAGAAGGCGTTGTCTTCGACGGCGAAGGGCCTCCCAACCGCATCATCCTTTCGGCGCCGTCCCAGAACGTCGTCACAGTTGAGATCACGGGCCGGGCTGCTCATGCCGGACTTGAGCCCGAAAAGGGCATATCCGCCCTACTCATCGCCGCCGACATCTTGGGCCGCCTGCCGCTGGGCCGTATCGACGATGAGACCACGGCCAACATCGGCTGGCTGGAAGGCGGACTCAAACGCAACATCATCCCCGAACGCGCCTCGATGGACGGCGAGTTCCGCAGCCGCAACAACGAAAAACTGGCCGACGTGGAGCGCAAGTTCCGCGGTGTGTTCGATGAGGTCGCTTCCAGATATCCCGAGGCTAAGATCGACCTGAACATCGTGAACACCTATCAGGCTTACAACATCGACGCCAAAGCAGAAGCCGTCGCCGTCATCGGACGGGCCTTGGCGAGCATGGGATTGGAGCCGGTCTTAGAGTCCACCGGCGGCGGTTCCGACGCCAACGTATTCATTGAGAAGGGCATCATGGCCATCCCGGTGGGCATCGGAGTCCGGGATTTCCACACAACCTGGGAGACAGCCGTCATCGCGGAGGTATTGCAAGGCGCGCAGATGTGCGAGGCGGTGGTTAGAGGCTCGTAGCACACCGGCGAATATACTCGCAATATAGACCTTATCGCCGGGCCGGAAACCCAAAAGCATCTGGTAAAATCTAAAACCCACGGTCCAACCAATTAACGGCACTTGTGCCGGCCAATAAACGGCACTCGTGCCGGAAGGAATAGTCGAATGGCAAAGCAACCAAGTGAGAAAGCCATCCAGCGAATGAAGGTCTTCGTCGAGAAATACACCGAGAAATCCGGGACCTATGTTTCTCCGGTGGAGGGGGTAACGGAGCAGGTCGTCCTTGGGCTGGCTCAGAATATAGACGAACTTGGGCGTCCCCTGTGCCCCTGCCGGTTCTACCCCGACAAAAATGAAGAGGTCAAGCACCGCACCTGGATCTGCGCCTGCGATGACATGCAGATCTACAAATACTGTCATTGAATGCTCTTCACTAATGAGGAAGGTTTCCCCATAACGGAATATCTGCCCGAAGGTCATGAAGCGCTTGAGTCCTACGGCGTGATCAAAGACCCCCACCCGGACAAGGGAAGGCCCATGAGAGACAAAGCGGCCGAACGGGAGCAAGAGAGGATCGACCGGCCGTCTTAATCGGCTTTCTATCTACGCTCATCTAAGCTCACGGACGCCAGATTCGCTTCTGCGGTGGTATCGCGTCTTGTTTGGTATTATTAGGGACGGTCGGCCGTACCCTATGACAAAAGCCCTATGATAAAAGCCGTGTGATAAAAACGGACGCCGTCCTACGATTTCGATGTTATTTACCCATAGGAGATAATTCCAATGGCCACGATCAACAAGAAGCGCGAACTGGCCCGCCAGGTCTCCGTAGTAGGCGCTGGCCTGTCCCAGTTCGGGGCATTCCCCGACAAAGACTCCAGAGACCTGTTCGTAGAAGCATTCCAGGACATGGTCCAGAACATGGACCGCGGATTCGACATCCAGGACATCGAGTGCGCCTACGTTGGCAACTACTCCTCCGACCTGTTTGAGCATCAGGGCCACACGGCGCCCATCGTGGCCGACTGGCTGGGTATAACTCCCATACCCATCACCCGCATCGAAAACGCCTGCGCCAGCAGCGGCAGCGCCCTCAGAGAAGGCGTGATGGCCATAGCCAGCGGCATGTACGACGTGGTTTTGGTCGGCGGAATGGAGAAGATGACCAACCTGCCCACCGACGGCGTAACAGACGTCCTGGCGTCGGCAGCCGACGGTCTGTACGAGGTCCCGGCCGGCCTGACGTTCCCGGGAATCTTCGGGGCCATCGCCAAAGCCCACATGGACAAGTACGAGACCAACCTGGACCATCTGCTCAAGGTCGCCATCAAGAACCACAGCAACGGCGCCCTCAACCCCAAGGCCCAGTTCCAGCAGACCATGACTCAGATGGCCGAGCGCCGCATGGCCCGCGCCCAGGAAAGGGGCCAGACGGTGCCCGATTACAAGACTGACATGGACTTTTTGAACGACGAGAAGGCCAACCCCTGGATCGCCTGGCCGCTGCGGCTTTACGACTGCGCACCGATCACCGACGGCGCGTCCTGCGTGCTGCTGGTGTCTTCGGAGATCGCCCATAACTTCACCGACACACCCATCAAGATCGCGGGGATCGGCCAAGCCACCGGCAAGCCGCTCCACGACTCGGACGAGCTGACTTCGCTGTCGGCAGCCAAGGCCGCTTCTCAGGAGGCCTACGACATGGCCGGAATCACCATCGCTGATGTAGACCTTGCCGAGGTCCACGACTGCTTCACCATCGCCGAGATCGTAGCCACCGAGGACCTGGGCTTCTTCGCACCGGGCGAGGGGCCGCGCGCAGTTGATGAGGGACGAACGTCCTTAGACGGCGACCATCCCATCAACACGTCAGGCGGACTCAAGGCCAAGGGACATCCGGTTGGCGCATCGGGAGTGGGACAGGTCATCGAAATCTACAAACAGCTGCGCGGCGAAGCTGGGGAACGCCAGGTCAAGAAGGCCAACCCGACCGTCGGCATCACCCACAACGTGGGCGGCACCGGCGGCACCTGCGTGGTCAACGTACTGCGCCGGGAGTCTTAACGATGGCCAGTGAATTCACCGCTACCGCTTTCTACAACAAACTGAAAGAAGAAAAGAAGTTGGTCGGCGTAAAGTGCCAGGACTGCGGCCACCTGTCCCCGGAGCCACGGCCCATGTGCCCGGAATGCCATGGTTTCAACATGGAATGGCACCAGTTCAGCGGCAAAGCCAAGCTGAGCACCTTCACCTGTATCTCGATCGTGCCAGTATCCATGGCCGCAAAGGGATACGGCCGGGACAAGCCTTACTGCACCGGGATCGTAGACCTTGAAGAGGGTCCGCGCATCAGCGCCATGATCAACGGCGTTGACGGCACCAACCCGCAGTCCATCGAGACCGGGATGGCTTTAGTCTTGGACGCTGACGACCTGGACGAAGACGCGCCGGCCCTGGCGTTCAAACCAGCCTAGTAACTGCCCACAAATTACACCAAAAATAAAAGACCGGCCCCTCCAACTGGAGGGGCCGGTCTTTTTGTTCTCTCGTTTTCGTTCTTTGGTGAGAGTGTTGGGCTAGTCGAAGCCGCGGGTGCCGACCCAGCCGTGGGCGGAGACGTCGATCATCTCGCCGTTGGGGCCGGTGTACTTGATCTCAACGTTGGCGTGGCGGGGACCATCGCCCATGCCGACGCCCAGGGCCTTGTTGACCTTGTCCATGGGAGCGGAGTTCTTGGCGGCCAATTTCTTCTCAACGTCTTCCAAGTCTTCGACCTCGAATCCGATGTGATGGATGCCGCTGTAGTCCTTGCCGCGCTCGCCGGCTACGGCGTCGTTCTGGAAGTCCAGAATGGCCATGTTGACGTTGCCGTCGCTGAGGAAATAGCCGTTGGCATTGGCGCTCTCAAGCTTGGCGATCTCGCGTAGACCAAAGACATCTTTGTAGAAACTAGCTGTCTTATCGATGTCCTGGGTGGCAATGGCGATGTGCTTAATCTTAGGCATTTCGCAACCTCTCCGGTCGATAGTTTTTGGTTGATCCCAGACGTCGGAATCATTGCAAGCAAAGATACCACGTTTGCCTATTTAGTGTCACTTGGCGTTCACCCAACAGTAACGAACTCCAGCGCCCAGCCCACGACTGGCTCGGCTTCCCGGTTTACAGCGCCGCCCGCGACTCCTAAAATATAGTGCCTCAAGCATTATTCCTCTCGTGGTGTCTTACCGGACAGGCAGCACGGGAAAACTGACAAACGGACTCGCACGCCAAAATGAAAACTGCCAATTGCATCGTCGAAGCCATGGGGGCGGGGGACTGGGAGGCGGTTAAAAGTATCTATCAAGAGGGCATCGCCACCGGCAATGCCACAGTGGAGACGGACGCTCCGCCCTGGGAGCGCTGGGACAACAGCCATTGCCAGGACTGCCGTTTGGTGGCCAAAGAAGGCGAGCAGGTGATCGGCTGGGCGGCCCTTAGCCCCGTGTCAGTCCGTGATGCGTACTCCGGAGTTGCGGAAGTAAGCGTCTACGTGGCCGAGCACTTCCGTGGTAAAGGTGCCGGGAAGCTCTTATTAGAGTCCTTGGTCTCAACCTCCGAGTCGGCGGGTGTCTGGACTCAACAGGCCATGATTTTCGTCGAGAATGAGGCCAGCATCTCCCTACACTCGTCCTGCGGGTTCCGGTCTGTTGGCACCAGAGAGCGCATCGGCTGTCTAGATGGCCGCTGGCGGGACACCCTACTCATGGAGCGCCGCAGCAAGGTCACCGGAGCTTAGCTACCTCCTGCGCTACAACCCTCGACTTCCGATATTGATTCGTCTGTTCCATCACTCCTATTGAATCGCCTGCTCCATCACTTTGAATCGCCTGTTCCATCACTCCGTCGGGCTGCGTGTTAGAATGTCCTCGGCCGCTGGCCTTCCCATGTCAGTTAACTATTCCTAGGCTCGCGGACCCCATCGTTCCTGCAACCCGTAACCACTCTCAGGAACACACGGAGGATGTAAGCATGGCAGTCCCCTTTCGCATGAAATTCGGCGTCTTCATGGCTCCCTTCCACCGGGTGGGTGAGAACCCAACCCTGGCTTTGCAAAGGGACCTGGAGCTTATCCAATGGTTGGACACCCTGGGCTTTGACGAAGCCTACATCGGCGAGCACCACAGCGCCGGCTGGGAGACCATCGCCTCCCCCGAGTTGTTCATGGCCACCGCCGCCGAGCGCACCCGGCACATCCGCTTGGGCACCGGCGTAACCAGCCTGCCCTACCACCACCCATTCATGGTGGCCAACCGCATGGTCCAGCTTGACCACCTGACCCGAGGCCGGGTGATCCTGGGTTGTGGCCCAGGTGCACTGGCATCGGACGCGCTGATGCTAGGTATCAAACCCGAGCGACAACGGGCAATGATGGAAGAGTCGTTGGACGCCATCATGCGGCTGATGTCAGATAGCGAGCCGTATTCGGTCAAGACTGACTGGTTCGAGATGAACGACGCCGTGCTGCAACTGCGGCCCTACCAAGACCCCATCGTCCCCGTGGCTGTGGCCTCGGTGGAGTCGCCCGCCGGTGTCACCCTGGCCGGCAAGCACGGAGCATCCGTACTTTCCCTGAGCGTTCCTCGGGACACCATCCGCAAGACATCCTTAGCCGAACTCTGGTCAATCGCCGAAGAAACGGCGGCCGAGCATGGCAAGGAGATGCACCGGAAGGACTGGGGCGTGGTCATGGGCATGCACCTGGCCGACAGCAAGAAACAGGCCATTCAGGACATTAAAGAAGGCGCAGGGAACATCGTCACCGAATACTTCGGCCAGACCTTGGGCAACCCGGTGCCAGACGTCCCCAGGGACCAGATCGTGGACTACATGGTCGACCACAACCAGTGGATCGTCGGCACTCCCGACGACTGCATCGCCGGGATCGAGCGGCTACAGGAACTCACCGGCGGCTTCGGCAAGTTCATGATCCGGGTCGAAGACTGGGCGCCTCGAGACAAGATTCACCGCAGCTACGAACTTCTGGCGCGCTATGTTATGCCCCATTTCCAGGGCAGCGTCCAGGGCATCGAGATTTCCAACGAGTGGGCCACCGAACGCCGTGAGGCGCTCCAGGCCAACCGCTACGTTGGGATCAAGGCGGCCACTGACCGCTTCGATGCCAGCCGGAAATAATAGCCAGCCGGAAATAATGCTTAGCTGACAACCTTCAGCTTTCGCTTATCCAGGAATCAAGAAAGGGCGTTCCAGTAATTGGGGCGCCCTTTTGGTATGAATCCCACGACGTTATCGGTTCGTAGAATACTGTATCGTCTGTTATATTTTTAGTAGTTGATTCCTTCAACATCGAAAAACGGCAATCTTGGTACCGGCGCCGGTCGTAGAACGCCAGACGCCCAACCCAAATGAGGCAGTCATCATGCGCAAAACAAAGATCATGGTCACCATCGGCCCCTCTTCCAGGGACCCAGATATGTTGGACCAGCTAATCGGCCTGGGTATCGACTGCGCCAGGCTGAATTTCTCCCACGGTACGCTGGACGAACATGCCGAGGTTATCGCCAACATCAGGCGCATGTCCAAGAAACACAACAGGCCAGTGGCCATCCTCCAGGACCTGGGCGGCATCAAGTTACGCCTGGGCACGCTGAAAGAGCCGGTCTTGCTGAACCTTGGGGACACCATAAGCTTAGTCCCGGAAAATGAAACTGAAGAGCCTGGCGTACTCCCATTTCCTCAGCCGGGAGCCTTCCGGAACATCGCGCCGGGGAACAATATCTTCATCGCTGATGGCACTGTCCGCCTGGAAGTTACCGCGGCCAGCCCAACCCGGGTAGATACCATTGTGCTTGCCTCCGGGGTTGTCTCGTCCTACAAGGGCGTGAACCTTCCCGGGGTGCCGATAGATGACCCGGTTTTGACCGAACGCGACAAAGTAGCCCTCAAGTTCGGAGTTGAGCACGGGGTTGATTGGGTCGGTCTGTCTTTCGTGCGCACGGCTGAGGATATTCTCTACGCCCGTGAGCACCTGAATGCTGCCGGCAGCAAGGCGTTGGTCATGGCCAAACTGGAACGAGGCGAAGGCGTCGACAATATCGACTCCATCCTGCCTGAGGTTGATGGGATCATGGTGGCCAGGGGAGACCTGGGCGTTGAGATTCCGATGCAACGGGTGCCCATAGTTCAAAAGCAGTTGGTGGCCAAATCCAACGAGGCCGGCAAGGTCTCGGTGATCGCCACTCAGATGCTCTGGTCCATGGTTGTTGCCCCAGCACCGACAAGGGCTGAGATATCCGACGTGACCAACGCGGTGCTGGACCGCTGTGACGCGGTCATGCTCTCGGACGAGACAGCGGTCGGACAACACCCCATAGAAGCCTACAAGATGGCTGATCTCACGGTTACGGAAACAGAGACCATCTACCCGTACTTCAGCGACTTGGGCTCCCGAGACCGGACCCAAGCGATCACTTCCGCAGCAGCGAAATTGGTCCAATCCTTGGGCTCAAAGCCGGTGGTGGTTACCAGCACTGGGAGAGCCGCTTTTGAGCTGGCCCGGTTCCGTCCCGACGCCAATATCATCGCTTTCTCTCATGATGCCACTGTGCTGCAAAAGCTGTGCATGGGCTGGGGAATTCAGCCGGGGGGCGTTATACCTCCCCAGCAGGACGTCGCGGGGTTGGTGGCATCTGTTATCCAGGCAGGACTGAAAGGCGGGACGATCGACGAGACCGATGTCGTGACCATAGTCCACGGCTTCTCACCCGGAGTTTCGGGCACGACCAACGCGGTTCAAGTGCTGGACATGCGGGAATACCTGGCCCATGTCAACGAAGAGCAAACCGCTGCTGTCGAGAATTAGGTTCTTGGGCTTCAAGATTAAAAACCGCGCGTTCGTAGCAACGGTCGCTGCGATTTTGGCCGTCTTTCTATTGGCTGCCTGCGCAACAGAGACTGTGCCTGTCTTGGAGACCCCCGAAGCCACGGCAGAGCCGACGACGGCCCCAACACCCACACCCATCGTCACTCAATACGAGGAGTTCGCCGATGCGGTTATTCCCGCTGCCGACCCGGAACGCTTGGCACAGTTAGCCAAACTGCTAACGCTGGTCCCTGAGGGCTTTGGCTCTGCTGTTTACCTGGACATGGAATTCCTGCGCACCAACGACAGCCTCACCAGTTTGATCACACCTGAGGTATTGGGCTTGGATGTTGCACTGCCTTCCATCGCCACCGGGCTGGTCGACAGGATAGCGGTCGCCGCCGATCTTCAGGACCGCAGATTGATAACGCCGTTCCAGAGTGATTTCGCCATCGGTGACATTCTCAAGTTGGCCGGCGGCTTCGGCTTTGATTTGGGTGGAGACGGTCCAACCCCCTACGAAGGGCATGATGTATGGGGCATCAATGCTCTGGGCACAACACTGTCCATGGCAACTGCGGACGAGACCACAGGGGTGGCGGCTTCGGGTCAGGGCATCTCCGTCGACGATGCCAGAGCCCTGGTGGAGCAATCGCTGGACTCTTTCGATAGCCGCGCCGCCAGAATACTCGACACTCCTGGCCTTATCGACCTGTTGGGAGACATACCGTCCGGTTTCGCAGCGGGCGTGGTGTCCGAGTGCGAAACAATACCCTTGTTCGTGGATATCCAAGCGTTGTCCGGATGTGCCGGCGTGGCAGTGAGTGCTGATGTCATACCCGGTGAGCTGGCCGTGTTTCATGCCCTTATCGGCTTCACCGGTCCAGAGCTGGCAGAGTCTGCTATGGAACGTGCCGCCGAAGCTCTCGAGCGCGAGGACCTCTCCCATGATTTTGAGGATTTGGGCGTGCGCCTAGAAGGTCAAAACGTGAGGGTGAGGGTGATAGTCGACCTTTCCGACTTCGCCGACATCTTCAATCTGTTCACTTCCGGGGAATAGCCGGGCTCGATAACGGTTCGGGAAGCCCATCTCTATTGTCATTCCGAGCGTAGCGAGGAATCCCATTGCTCTAGGTCAACAAGGCTGTGCCGCAACCGGTCTAGCCCTGTTCAGGCAGTGAGTGGGGAAGGGAAGTCTCTCCCATGAGAAAGAGGTCCATCGCCCGGGCGGTCTCCCGGCCTTCGGCTATGGCCCAGACCACCAACGACTGACCTCTCGCTGCGTCGCCGGCGGCAAATACCCCGGATACGCTGCTCATGCGGTTCTCATCGATAGAGATGTTGCCTCGGCCATCTAGATCAACGCCGATCTGCTCCAACATGCCGCCTGCCTCCGGATGGAGGAATCCCATCGCCAGCAGGGTCAGTTCGGTCTCGATCTCAAACTCGCTACCAGGTACCTCTTCCATGGACGGACGCCCGCCGTCAACACCCGGTTTCCATTCGACCCGCACCGCGTGCAGCTTCTCTAGTTTGCCGTTACTACCCGAGAAGGACTTGGTCAGGATGGAATAGTCGCGGATGCCGCCCTCTTCGTGGGCCGGGGACGACCTCAGTATCAGGGGCCATTGGGGCCAGGGGTTGTTGCCGGGGCGTTCCTCAGGTGGTTCGTCCAGAAGCTCCAGTTGATGCACCACCTCGGCGCCCTGCCGGATGGCGGTGCCCAAGCAGTCGGCGCCGGTGTCTCCGCCACCAAGGATGACAACTCGTTTGCCCTCAGCCTCGATGCGCTCTTGATCAGAGACCTCTTCGCCGGACAACACCCGGTTCTGCTGAGATAGGTATTCCATGGCCAGGTGAACTCCCTCGAGTTCCCGGCCCGGTACGTCCAGTTCTCTGGCCTCGGTGGAGCCGATGGCCAAGCAGACAGCGTCGAATTCAGCAAGCAATTTTTCTACAGGAAAATCGACGCCAACGTTGGTGTTGGTCAGGAAGGTGATTCCCTCCTGGGCCATGAGGTCAACACGGCGTTGGACCACGTTTTTTTTCAGCTTGAATTCGGGGATGCCCAAGACCAGCAGGCCGCCGATGTAGCCAGCCCGTTCGATGACCGTGACCAAGTGTCCGGCGCGGTTCAACTGCTGAGCTGCGGCCAGGCCTGATGGTCCGGAACCGACGACTGCTACTTTCTTCCCGGTGCGGGTGGCCGGCGGCTGGGGTTTGATCCAGCCATTCTCGTACCCCTTCTCCACGATCTCTTTCTCGATGTACTCGATGGTGACCGGGTCGGAGTTGATACTGAGAACGCAGCTGGCCTCGCACGGAGCGGGGCAAACACGGCCGGTGAATTCTGGGAAATTATTGGTCGAGAGCAGGGTTGCCAACGCACCCTCCCAATCACCCTTGTAAACCTGGTGATTGAAATCGGGTATGACGTTACCCAAAGGACAGCCCATGTGGCAGAAGGGCACGGAACAGTCCATACAGCGGGATCCCTGTTCCTTCGCCTTTTCTTCGCCCCAGGGTTGGTAAAACTCGCGGTAGTCGCCCTTTCTCTCTGCCGGGGAACGCCGCTCGGGGGGGTGACGGCCGGATTCTGTGAAGCCTGTCGGTTTACCCATTGCCGACCGCTTCCAGTTCCCGTTCCGTACCCTCTTCAGCCCTGCGCTTCCGCTCATCCAAAACCCGGCGGTAATCTCTGGGCATGATCTTCTTGAACCGCTTCAAAGCCGCATCCCAATCGCCGAGAATCTCGGTGGCCGGGGTACTGCCAGTATATTTCTTGTGGTCTTCAATCAGCCCTTTGAGGAGCGCGATGTCTTCGGGGTCAGTCACTGCTTCCATGTCGGCCAGGCCGTCATTGAAGGAGATACCGAGACAGTCTTCTTTGTCGTAAACGAATGCGATGCCGCCGCTCATACCTGCAGCGAAGTTGCGGCCGGTGGGGCCCAACACCACGGCTACGCCGCCGGTCATGTACTCGCAGCCATGGTCGCCCACGGCCTCTACCACGGTTTTCACCCCGCTATTGCGGACGCAGAACCGCTCGCCGGCCATACCACGGATGAACACCTCGCCGCCGGTGGCGCCGTACATTGCCACGTTGCCGATGATGATGTTCTCTTCAGGCACGAATGTTGACTCGGGATGGGGACAGACCACGATGCGGCCGCCCGACATTCCCTTGCCCATATAGTCATTGGTGTCACCCACCAGGTTGATGCTGATGCCCCGGGCCAAGAACGCGCCGAAGCTCTGTCCCGCCGACCCGGTCAACTTGATGTTGATGGTGTCATCGGGAAGACCTTCTTCGCCGAAGGCCTTGGCGACCTTTCCGCTGAGCATGGCTCCCACGGTCCGGTTGGAGTTGTGGATCGGTAGGTCAATCTCTACCTTGGTCCGGTTCTCCAACGACGATTTGGCCTGTGCGATCAACTGGTGGTCCAAGGCTTTTTCCAAGCCATGGTCTTGTTTCCGGTCGCAGTAGACCGGTTCATTGGGGTCGTTGGACTCCTGACGGTGCAGGAGGCGGGACAGGTCCATCCCCTTGGATTTCCAATGGTCCTGGGCATCCTCGTAATCGAGGACGTCCGTCCGTCCGATCATCTCTGCCACGGTCCGGAAGCCAAGTTGGGCCATGATCTCCCGCATCTCTTCGGCTACAAACATAAAGTAGCTGACCAGATGTTCAGGCTTTCCGTCGAATTTTTTCCGCAGTTCAGGGTCCTGGGTGGCGATGCCCACCGAGCAGGTGTTCAGGTGGCAATTACGCAGCATGATGCAGCCGCTGACCACCAAGGCAGAAGTGGCGAAGCCAAATTCCTCTGCGCCCAACAGTGCGGCGATGGCGGCGTCCCGGCCGGTCTTCAGTTGGCCGTCTGTCTGGAGCACGATGCGGCTCCGCAAACCGTTGGCAACTAATACCTGCTGGGTCTCGGCAACACCCAACTCCCAGGGCAGTCCAGCGTGTTTGATGGACGACTCTGGAGAGGCGCCGGTGCCTCCGTCATGGCCGCTGATCAGCACCACGTCCCCGTGGCCTTTAGCCACGCCGGCCGCGATGGTGCCAACGCCCACCTCGGCTACCAGTTTCACGTGGATCCTGGCGTCAGGGTTGACGTTCTTCAGGTCATGAATCAGTTGTGCCAGGTCTTCGATGGAATAGATGTCATGGTGGGGCGGCGGGGAGATCAACTCCACGCCGGGCGTGGTCTTCCGCACCCAACCGATATATTCGTCTATCTTGTGTCCGGGTAATTGGCCGCCCTCTCCGGGCTTCGCGCCTTGGGCCATCTTGATCTGCAAGTCGGTTGCGTTGATCAGATAGTTGGCGGTCACACCGAACCGGCCCGAAGCCACCTGTTTGATGGCGCTACTCCGGGAGTCTCCGTTCTCGTCCAGCCAGTAGCGGCGGTGGTCCTCACCGCCCTCGCCGGTGTTGCTACGTGCGCCCATCCGGTTCATGGCGATAGCCATGGCCTCGTGGACCTCCCGGCTGATGGACCCCAATGAAGCCGCGCCGGTGGCGAAACGCTTCACGATCTCCGAAGCAGGTTCTACCTCGTCGATGGGGACCGAATTCAGGTCTTCTTTGAAATTCAGCATGCCGCGTAGGTTGGACAACTTCCGTGTCTCGTCGTCTGATAACCGGCTGAACTGTTTATAGGCATTCCAGTCGTTGGTGCGAGCGGCGTGCTGCAGCTTTGCGATGGTGCCGGGGTTCCATTGGTGGTGTTCCCCGTCGCGCCGCCACTGGTAGGCGCCGCCTGGTTGCAGACTTTGTTTCGCTGCGATCTCGGGCGTCCCAAATGCCAGGTCATGGCGCTCTGAAGCCTCGCGCTCCAGGCCTTCCAGTCCGATACCGCCGACCCGTGACGGGGTACCGGTGAAATACTCGCTGATCAGTTCTTCGTTCAGGCCAATCGCTTCGAATATCTGCGCGCCACGGTAGCTCTGAACTGTGGAGATGCCCATCTTGGACATCACCTTCAGCACGCCTTTCTCGTTGGCCTTGAGGAAATTCTTCTGAGCGTAATCAGGTTTGGTTCCGTTGATCTGGCCGGTCTCGGCCAGGTCTTTGACAGTCGCCAGGGCCAAGTACGGGTTGACCGCGCCAGCGCCGTAGCCGACCAGCAACGCGAAGTGATGGACCTCTCTGGCATCACCCGACTCCAAGACCAAAGCGGCCTTGGTGCGGTTGTTTTCACGTATGAGGTGATGATGTACCGCCGAGACGGTCAGCAGGCTGGGTATTGGTGCCCAACGGCTATCTGCGCCGCGGTCCGATAAGACAATTATGGAATTCCCCGACTCGATGGCCTCGGACGCCTGTACGCGCAGTCCGTCCAGGGCCTTCTTGAGCGCGCCTCCTCCAGCCTGGCGGTCATAGAGCGCCGACAGGGTACAGGAACGCAGACCTTCTTCGTCCAGCGCCTTGATCTGGGCCAACTCGGAGTTCGATATGACCGGGGATGCCAGCCTTAGCTGGCGGCAATGCTCGGGAGTCTCTGCGAACAGGTTCTGCTCGCTGCCGATAAATGCCCCTAGAGACGTGACCAATTCTTCTCGGATAGCATCCAGAGGCGGGTTGGTCACCTGGGCAAACAACTGTTTGAAGTAGTGATATAGGATCTGGTTCTCGTCTGAGAGCACGGCCAGGGGAACGTCATTGCCCATCGACCCGATGGCTTCGGTACCATTCAAAGCCATGACCGTGGTCAGCATACGAATCTCTTCGACGCTATATCCGAACACCTGCTGCAGGCGCACCATTTCGTCGTGCTCAAGGTCCGGGATTTCGGTCGCGGTGGGCAGGTCGGCCAGGGTCAGTTTTTTATCTTTCAGCCACTGGCCATAAGGCTGATTGCTGGCTAGGTTGTGTTTCAGTTCTTCGTCATCGATGATCCGGCCCTGTTCCAAGCTAACCAGGAACATGCGGCCCGGTTGTAATCTGCCCTTGTATTTGACGTCGGCAGGCGGTACTTCCAGGACTCCGGTCTCGGAGGCCATCACCAATTTGTCATCATTCGTTACCAGGTACCGGAAGGGGCGCAGGCCGTTGCGGTCCAGAAGGGCGCAGATGCTGTTTCCATCTGAGGCCACGATCATGGCGGGGCCGTCCCACGGCTCCATCAGAGAGGAGTGGTACTCGTAAAAGTCCTTCTTCTCTTGAGACATAGTCTCGTGCTGGTCCCACGCCTCGGGGATAAGCATCAGCAGCGCATGGTCCAGGTCGCGGCCCGTCATCTGGAGCAGTTCCAGTGCGTTGTCCAGGCTGGCGGTATCGCTATCGCCGGGGTTGGTCACCGGGGCGATCTTGTCCATGTCATCGCCAAACAAAGGCGACTCGAACTGGGACTCCCGGGCGTGCATCCAGTTGACGTTGCCTCGGAGGGTGTTGATCTCGCCGTTATGGGCCAGGTACCGGTACGGGTGGGCCAGCCGCCAACTACCCAGGGTGTTGGTGCTGAACCGGGAGTGGACCAACGCGAAGGCGCTGACCAAGTCCTGGTCCTGTAGATCTAGGTAAAACTCGGCTATCTGGTGGGCCATCAGCAGGCCCTTATAAACGATGGTTTTGCAGGACATGCTGCAGATGTAGAAGCGGTCGGCCTGCTCGTCTGTCAGACCCGACTCACTCATGGAATGCTCAAGCACTTTTCGAGCGATAAAGAGCTTCCGCTCCAGGTGCGTGGCGTCTTTGATGTCTGGCCCCATGCCAATGAACACTTGGGAGATCTGGGGGCAGACCTCTCGTGCGTCGACCCCGATCTTCGAGTGGTCTATCGGCACATCGCGCCAGCCCAAAACCTTTAGGCCTTCAGCCTCGATGATCTTGCCGATCATATCGCGGCATTCAGCCTGGGATTCCGGGGGCATGAAGACCATGCCGACGCCGTACTGACCAGCAGCGGGAAGATCAATGCCCAAAGCAGCGGCTTCACGCTCAAACAACTTGACCGGTGTTTGGATCAACATGCCGGCCCCGTCGCCGGTGTCCGGGTCACGCCCGGCAGCGCCACGGTGGCCAAGATTGATCAGGACCTGCACACCTTCGTCGATGATCTGGTGCGTCTTCTGGCCTTTGATATTGGCAACAACACCCACACCGCAAGCATCATGTTCCTGCTCTGGTGAGTAGAGACCTTTCTTAGCTAATTCTTTTAATGGATCCATCAGCCGATAACCTTTCTATCCAATAACAACGCGCCAATAACAACGCGCCAATGACAGCGCGGCAATAACAATGCGAGTAGCCCGGGAAACACTAAACCGCCGCTAGGCACGGCGTAAGCACAATCCTCCCTGTAAAACAGGGCTGTGAAATGGTTTTGTTAAATATATCACAATATCAGAATGGCACAAGTCCCAGCCTCGAAATCCGCTATGCCTGAGAGCCATGTTACAGCCTGGCTGCACGCCCAAGCATGGCCTATCTTCACTATTATAGATGCTCAGCCCAGGGCTGGCGCAGGAATATAAAAAGGGACGCCCCGACCGAACGGGACGTCCCCTTTTGTTTGATCTGTCTTACTCTCAGGTAAGGATCAGCAGGGAAGGATTAGCAGGGTATACGCTCCGGACCGTTCACTCCGGCGAATTTCTTGATGAACTGACCGATCTCTTCGGGATTTACGCCTACCAAATAGTGAACCTGTCCCCATGCGGTCAGCACCACCCGTCCGGGCGGAATTGCGCGATAAGAACGAGCCACCCCCCAATCTCTAAAGAGACGTTCTCCATCCAGAGCTTCCCGTAGCTCGGTCACCTGGGCAGGGTTGGTCAGGTTGTAGCTCACCACGATGTTGCCGTGTTCAAGATTGTGGGTCGTGACTTCATCGGCTATGCCGTCCGTGTACCAACCGCAATCGGCCCAGCGACCCCAATGATCGCCGGAACTCGGCGGGGTCGTGCGGTACTCCACTTTTTGACCTTCGGCCACATGGTCCCGGCTGCTCTCGATGGGAACCAAAGCTCCGACCCCAGCTTCTACAGGCCTGATATCGGGCGTCCTCGCCGGTCTGGTGGTTGCACCTGATGATTGGGTGCTCGCGCCAGACGTCACATCACCAAACAGGTCCGGGATGTCAGCAATGGGAATGCCGATCGTGATGGTCAGTAGGCTGCCGTCCCGGTCAATATTCAGGTCATCCAGCAGCCCCACGGCGTCTGAATCGGTGGTGAAGCTTCCTGCCAGTGCTGCGATGCCACCAATGAAGCTTCCCAGCGACTCTGCGGCCTCCTCATCCGAGAAGCCCATGGTCACTTTCAGATCCAATATGTCGCCGTTGAGATCTCCTCGCAGGCCGACTATTTCCAGAGCCGAAACGAAATCTAGAGATATGGGGAGGTCTCCCAATTGCGAAAGAGCACTCGGGTCTGTTCCGTCCACCAATTCATCCGGCACCGCTAGAGCGAGCCCAAAAAGGCCACCTGACAAGTCATTGAACGTCTCGATCAGCAGACCGGAGGCGGATTCAGCGTCTCCGACCATGATGTCGATGATGTCGTTAAGAGCGCCACCGGTCCCCAAAACGAATATGGAACCATCCAGAACGCTCAGTTCAAACTCCTCAGACTCGTCCTCCAAGGAATAGATGTTGCTGCCCTTGTAGGTCGTCTGTACCAGGGTCTTACCCGAGACAGCCTCTAATTCCGCCACCAACTGAGACTCATCAAAGCTACCGTGGAGCAGAAGGCCGAAATAATCCAAGTCGTCGGAGTCGGTCATCTGGCCGAAGATGTCGGCCCTGCTTACGGCCCCGAATATGCCGCCCTCTTTAAGCTCGTCGATGCCGAAAATCCCATCGAACACATCTTGTTCACCGGATAGCCCGGACGAAAACATCTCGAAGAACTGGCCCGTGTCGAGGGCCTCCAGCGATCGATCTACGGCGACAGTGCCAACGATGTTGGCCCGCTGGGGGACAAGGTCACTCGGACCGCTGTCACTACCATTTCCGCCCTCGCTGCCTCCGCCGCATGCCGCCGCCAAACCAAGCAGAAGAATTCCAACTATCAGTGCCGTTCTTTTTGTCAGACCGTTCAAACCCATGATTCCCATCTGTCTCACTCCGGCCAAAATAACCTGCGATAACTCCCCCATCCCAGGCTAACGACCAACTCCGATTAACACAATCCTGATGGCGTCCCGGAATCCATGATTTTCGGCCGGCACTGCGTCATGTTGACCGCAATCCACGCCTGGCATATACTCAAATCAGTCCTTTTTGTATCCTATGATTAATCATAACTCTGGCAATATTTTGGAGGCAGCGAACTGACGACCCAGCAGATAGAACCATCAGAAGTAGCGCAGATGATCGTCGAAGTCGCCTCGGATAATCTTGCCGCGGACATCGTCATGCTGGACCTGCGGGGTCTGGCTTCGTTCACCGACTACTTTGTCATCATGTCGGCCGACTCCTCCCGGCTGATCCAAGCCCTGGAAGTGGACATCGTCACCACGCTCAAACAGTCGAAATTGTCGATCCACAGGCGTGAGGGCACTGCTGCATCGGGCTGGGTGCTCATGGACTGCAGCGACGTGATCGTCCACATATTTGGCCCCGAAGAGCGAGAATTTTTCGGCCTTGAACGGCTCTGGGCCCGCGCCCCTCAGGTGGTCAGGATTCTCTAACGCCCCCAGCAGCGACGATAGTCAAACAAAAGGGCATCCCGTGAATTCGGGATGCCCTTTTTCTGCGCCGAAAAACCACTCTCCCAAGCAGATCTTAGCCAAAGCAACCGGGCGGGTCAGAGACCCGCCCCTACGAACACGGCGGCGTCCATATCGTCAATAATCCAGCGCATACCCCGTAGGAGCGGTGTTTCTAACCCGCCCGGTTTCCCCCAGACACACTCCGATCCCGTAGAGAATATCCGGCCAATGACCTTTCTAGGACTACTCTTTGATCCAGCCGTCATTGGCTCGGGTGTAGTCCAGCAGTTCTTCGGGTTTGAAGAACAAGGCAAGTTCCCTTACACCTGACTCGGGGCTGTCCGACCCGTGCACCAAATTCCGGCCGATGTCCAGGCCAAGGTCTCCCCGGATGGTCCCAGGCGGGGAGGTTGTCGGGTTGGTCTGGCCGATGGTGCTCCGGACCGCTTCAACCGCGTTGTCCGCCTCCCAGGCCATGGCCACCACGGGCGCGGAGGTGATGAACTCCACCAACCCGGCAAAGAATGGCCGGTCCACATGCTCGCCGTAATGCTGACGGGCCAAAGCGTCGTCAACCTGAATCAATTTCATGCCGACCAATTTGAGGCCGCGGCGTTCCAGCCGGTTGATGACCTCTCCGATCAGTCCGCGCTGCACCCCATCGGGCTTTACCAGCACCAAAGTGCGCTCCATATCTTCCTCCACGAACTCTTTCGTCTTAAAATTATTTTGTTTTCTTGGCTAAACAGTGCTCTGACTGCTAGGTCCGAGTGCTGGCCGAGTCCTCCAGCCTGAAGTTGACTCCCCTTGACTCCATGTCCCACATGAATGGGGCCGGGTCCATGGCCTCAGGAGGATAAACCCCGGGGCCGGGCAGCTCACGGTCGACCAAGAGACCGGCTCCAACCACCAGACAAGAAGCCGTGGCCAGGGCGATATCTCCCGGCGGGAACGAATAGGTCATCGTCAGCTCCGCAGGCCGGCCTTCCTTTATCCCTTTTACCCGCACCTGTCGCGGCAGCCTACCGGGGTCGTCGATCGCGGCTCCAGTCCGTGTCCCGGCCAAAACCATGGCCGCCATCGCCGCGGGCGACACCGAAACGCCTTCAACTTCCAGGGGTTCCTCCGAGGCGAAGCCGGCGTCGATCAGGCTTTTTAGGGACTCGGTCGTGGCCGGGTCGGAGAACCCTCGCCAGAAAGATGCGTGGCGCAAACCTTTGAATGACGTCGGAATCGTGACCGTTTCCAGTCCTACCGCGTAACAACGAATGTTACCCCACGGGGCCTGGAATGCAACGTCCTGAAATTCGGTCATGCCAGGGGTCTGGGTCCATCGGCCACCGTCATAGAGCAATGCTGGCTGCCCAAACAGGGCCAACCGGTGCCGCCAAACCGCCTCGCTGCGGTAGGTGGCATCGTTGACCATAAAAAAACGTATCTCCTCAACGACGTCCATCCGGCTAACCAGGTGCCGGGACAGCACATTGGTCTGGCCCGGACTGGCGCCCAAGCCGGGCAATACGCCTACGCCACGGTGCTTGGCCAGCGAGTCCAGATATTCGGAATCGAAGACGCCCTGCAGGGTCTCAACGTCGTCATTGATGTCGGTATAAGGAATACCAGCCTCCACAACGGTGCGCATCAGAGACAGTGTGTCGCGGCTGAAGGGCCCGGTGGTGTTCAACACTACGGAGATACCGGAAAGGGAACGGGCAACCTGGTCTTCTTGGGTGCAGTCCAGCTGCAACGCGCTCACCGAGCCATTTGAAGACCCGGCTAGAGCCCCGGCCAATTTTTCGGCCCGCTGGAGGTCGCGGTCGGCAACGACGACATGCTTGAACCTGATGTCTTCCAGGCATAGCCGAGCGGTGGCGGTGCCCATGGTCCCGCAACCCATGATCAGGGCCGTGAAATCGGGCATTACTAGCGGACTGCTCTTCGTGCCGACCGGCCAGGCTGGGGGACCCGGCCCCGCTGCTTGGCCACGCCGATACTGGGCATCCTCAGGTATTCGGGCTGTAGGGTCGTTAGATCGTCGGTCTCTCCGGCGGAAAGTCTCTCTTGCCCGATGACAGCCAGCGCCCACACCCTGGCCGCCGGGGTAGGCCGGACGAGCAGGGCCTTGGTCCCCAGAGCCAGGTTGATCTGCTCTTGCCAGGGGGGCACGCCCTCGCCGCAGAAGACCACGGGGCCGGATACGTCGTTCGTTATCTCGGCCAACAATTGTTCCGCGGTACAGACCCGGTCTTCTCTCAGCCTGGTGCCTTCCGGGCCGAACAGGGCGGTGGCGCATTCCTCTCGGCCAGCTTCCAATAGAGCGCAGACGTAACCGCCAGATTTGAGATAGGGGTAGGCCTCAAGGTCGAGAGTGCTCACTCCGATGATCGGTTTCTTGGCGACCAATGCCAGGCCTTTGGCCGCGCTGACACCAACCCGGAGCGCGCTGAACCCGCCCGGGCCCAACGCTACGGCCACCCCGTCTAATTCCGCCGCCGTCAGGCCAGCGCGTTCCAGAATATTCACAACCGAAGGCATGAGTTCGGCAGTGTGGTTGTAGGTGGAATGCCAGGAGTGAGTCGCAACAACGCGGTCCTCATTGACGAGGGCCACGCCAGCGTATCGAGTCGATGTGTCCAGGGCCAAAAGCATCAGTTATCTAATTCTCAGTAATGAAATTCTGCCGGTCGCCAGCTTGGGCAGGGAAAAAACCCGACGCCCCTTTCCATAAGATGGGCTTATTTCTCTAAGGCGCCACGCCCCTTCTATAGGGAAGGGCTTATTTATCCAATAGGTCGAGTAACGATCTGAACCGCGAATCATCGTTCGTGACTCCCGGTTCCAAGGTTATCTGGCGGCTTTCGGGGTCTGACCCATAGTCAAGGTCGATCCAGAGGCAGTCTTCCGGAAATATCTCGGAGGCCCGGTCGGCCCATTCAATGACACAAACGCCCTCGCCGAATAGCTGCTCGTCCAAACCCAGATCCCAGGCTTCGGCCGGGCTGCCCATACGATAGAGGTCTACGTGATGGAGGGCCAATCGGCCGTGGTGCCGGGTCATGAGTACAAAGGTTGGGCTCCGCACATAGCCTTCAACCCCCAATCCCAGGGCGATCCCCTGTGTGAGACAGGTCTTACCTGCGCCCAGCTCACCAGTTAATAGGATGACATCCCCGGCAGAGGCATTCTGGCCGATGGTCTCGCCCAGTTTCTTGGTGGCCTCGGAGCTAGACGATTCTATGCGCAGCGCGGAGATCATGTCTTAGGGCCGAAATGGTCCCATCCCCGGCTGGTGGCTGGTATCGCTTTGCCCTGGGCGTCGACCACTGTGATCTTGCCCGGTTCCCCGGCCACGATCTCACCGACGACAGCAGCGCCAGCAGGGAGCATGGAAACAACATGGTTCACCTTTGCAGAAGGTCCAGTGAACAGCAGCACGTAATCTTCGCCGCCGCCCAGCGCCAGGTCCTGATAGTCATCTGGGAACTGTCTACTTAATAGGGGGTGTATCGGCAGGCGGTCGGCGAAGATCGTCCCCGATACGCCGCTGGCCCGGCACAGCTTCGAGAAATCGTCCGCCAGGCCGTCGCTAACGTCCATCGCCGTCAGCACCTCTGAATCGATCAACGACTGTCCAACGGCAACAGCAGGACGGGGACGTCGGTGACTCTCGCGCAGGTAATCGGCGGCCTCTCCCGTTTTAGTGCCACCAGCAAGCATCAGCTTCAGCCCGCCGCCCGAACTGCCCAGATGGCCGGTCACCGCAACCAGGTCGCCGGGTTGAGCGCCCGTCCGCACCATCGGCTGGCCCTGCATCACCCCGGTCAGAGCCACTGTGATGAAAACAACGGGGGAACGGACCATATCCCCGCCGATGATCGCCATCTTGTATTCGTTACTGATCTCAAGCATCCCTTCATAGAGGCTTTCCAAGTCTGCGACCTCAGTCTCCGGCTGGAGGCCCAGGGTCACCAGGGCGTAGGCTGGCAATCCACCCATGGATGCGACGTCACTTATATTAGAAGCCAGCGACTTCCAGCCCAGGTCACGCCAGGGGGTGGTCTCGCGGGTGAAGTGGACACCTTCTACCATAGTGTCGGTGGTGAACAGGGTTTTACCCCGGCCGGCGTTCCAGGCGGCGGTGTCATCGCCGTTGTCCACGGCCAGGTCGAACGAGAACGCTTCGGCGTTGCTGGGGCCGGCCCGAAGGTCGACGGCCAAACGCGCTAGAATATCGATAACGCCAAACTCGCCCAGGTCTTTAATCTGCATGTGTGGACCGTAAAATAATTTGAGAGAAATCCTATAAGAAACTATTAATTAGCCATTGGATTATAAACCTGAAATTAGAGAGTAAGGAACTTGTGCCTAGAGTTGGAAACTCACACTTGACATACAATAGGCGTGGAACTATACTGGCTTAGCCCTCTTTCGAGAAGGCGCAGCGTACGTTAACAACTGAATAGTGGAAGGAAGCTAGGTAAAGTTCGATTTAGAGAGTTTGATCCTGGCTCAGGGTGAACGCTGGCGGCGCGCTTAATGCATGCAAGTCGAACGTGCCTTCGGGCAAGTGGCAGACGGCTGAGTAACGCGTGAGTAACACACCCTCCGGTGGGGTATAGCCTCGGGAAACTGAGGGTAATCCCGCATAAGATCCTTTCCCCCTGGGGAAAGGATGAAAGCCTTCGGGCGCCGGAGGAGTGGCTCGCGTCCTATCAGGTAGTTGGTGGGGTAACGGCCCACCAAGCCGATGACGGGTAGCTGGTCTTAGAGGACGATCAGCCAGAGGGGGACTGAGACACGGCCCCCACTCCTACGGGAGGCAGCAGCAGGGAATTTTGGGCAATGGACGAAAGTCTGACCCAGC